>SWCD01003596.1_pt1 | contig 62750 bp, 58 predicted proteins | sample 4693011 | NCBI WGS metagenome assembly SWCD01 (sample SAMN10267278, study PRJNA491770) | bioreactor metagenome | isolation source: DHS bioreactor inoculated with marine | place: Japan: Omine Ridge, Nankai Trough
GGGGGGGGTGATCCGACGTTGATAGCGACCCGCAGAGACCCTCTCAACCACCAAGCGGTGTCCCGCGCGATGGTCGCGCTAACGAACGCTCGGAATCGGGGGTGATTCCCGATCGGGACGGGGCTAGATTGCGCCCGACATTCGGAGGCAGAACCGTGGCGCACAAGATCCTTCTGACCGGCGGGGCCGGCTATATCGGCTCGCACACCTATGTGGAGCTGGCCGCGGCCGGCTACGAGGTGGTCATTCTCGACAATTTCTCCAATTCGCGGCCCGACGTGCTGGACCGGCTCGAGGTCATCACCGGCGCAAAGGTCGAGTGCTACACCGGCGATGTGCGCGACCGCGCGCTGCTCGACCGGGTCTTCGCCGAACATCCGATCAGCGCGGTCATCCATTTCGCGGCGCTGAAGGCGGTAGGCGAAAGCGCCCGGATGCCGCTGGAATACATCCAGACCAATGTCGGCGGGCTTCTGACCCTGCTCGAAGCGATGAAGGCCGCCGGGGTCTGGCGGCTGGTGTTCTCCTCCTCGGCCACGGTCTACGGCGACCCCGAGATCCTGCCGGTGCCCGAGACCGCGCCGTTGAGCTACACCAACCCTTACGGCTTCACCAAGCTGGCCTGCGAACAGATCCTCGAACAGCTCGCCGAGTCCGACACGCGCTGGACCTTCGGCGTGCTGCGCTACTTCAACCCGGTCGGCGCCCATGACACCGGGCTGATCGGCGAAGATCCCAACGGTCTGCCCAACAACCTCATGCCCTATATCGCCAAGGTCGCGACCGGCGAGCTCGAGAAGCTCTCGGTTTTCGGCGACGATTACGACACGCCGGACGGGACCGGCGTGCGCGACTACATCCACGTGGTCGACCTGGCGCGCGGCCACGTGCAATCGGTGAACGCGCTGATCGAAACCGGGACCAGCCACACCGTCAACCTCGGCACCGGCACCGGCTATTCGGTCATGGAGATGCTGAAGGCCTACGAGAAGGCCTGCGGGCACGACCTGGCCTATACCGTCGCATCGCGCCGTCCCGGCGATGTCGCCGCCACCTACGCAGACCCGACGAAGGCCGGCGAGATCCTCGGTTTCGCGGCCGAGCGCGACCTCGACGACATGTGCGAGACCAGCTGGAACTGGGTGTCGCGTCGAAAGAACACGACCTAGGGCGCTGCGGATTCCCCTCGGCGGCCAAACCCTCTAGATTGGCGCGAACGAACCCCGGGGGACGTCGTGACTGCCCATTCCAACGCCGTGACGCCGATGATGGCGCAATATCTGGAGATCAAGGCCGCGCACCCGGACGCGCTCCTGTTCTACCGGATGGGCGATTTCTACGAGCTGTTCTTCGATGACGCGGTGGCGGCGGCGCAGGCGCTCGATATCGCGCTGACCAAGCGTGGCAAGCACCTCGGCGACGACATCCCGATGTGCGGCGTGCCGGTACACGCCGCAGAGGGCTATCTGCTGACGCTGATCCGCAAGGGCTTCCGGGTGGCCGTCTGCGAGCAGCTGGAAGACCCGGCACAGGCGAAGAAGCGCGGTTCGAAATCGGTGGTCAAACGCGGTGTCGTCCGGCTCGTCACCCCCGGCACGCTTACCGAAGACAGCCTGCTCGACGCCCGCCGCCACAATTTCCTCGCCGCCTTTCACGATGTGCGTGGCCAGGCGGCCCTGGCCTGGGTCGATATCTCCACCGGTGCGCTGCGGGTCATGCCCTGTACGCCGGCCCGCCTCGGCCCCGAACTGGCCCGGCTCGCGCCGCGCGAAGTGGTTCTGTGCGAGGGGGTGGAAGCCGATTGGGCGGGAATAGTCACTGAAATGGGGGCGGCCGTCACCCGGCTCGGCCGCGCCGCCTTCGACAGCACCGGCGCGACCAAACGGCTCGAAGAGCTCTACGGTGTCGGCTCGCTCGATGCCTTCGGGGCGTTCAGCCGGCCCGAGCTCGGCGCGCTCGGCGCCATCGTCGAATATCTCGACATCACCCAGAAGGGCAATCTGCCGCTGTTGCGCCCGCCTGTGCGCGAAAGCGCCGACCGGTCGATGCAGATCGACGCCGCGACCCGGCGCAACCTCGAGCTGACCCATGCGCTGGCCGGCGGACGCGACGGGTCGCTGCTCGCCACCATCGACCGCACCGTCACCGCGGGGGGCGGACGGCTGCTCGAACGCCGGATCTCGAGCCCCTCGCGCGATCTTCAGACGGTGACCCGGCGCCTCGATGCCGTCGCCTTTCTGCTGGATCGACCGCGCCTGCGCGAGGACCTGCGCGACGATCTGCGCGGCGCCCCGGACATCGACCGCGCGCTCTCGCGCCTGTCGCTCGACCGTGGCGGTCCGCGCGACCTGGCGGCGATCCGGGGCGGGATGGAAGCGGCGCAGGCCATCGCCGGCGCGCTGGACATGCCCGACCTCCCGCATAGCCTGAGCGACGCGGCGCGCGACCTGATCGGCCACGACGCTCTGCGGGATCTGCTCGGCCGCGCCCTCGTCGCCGAGCCGCCGCTTCTGGCCCGCGACGGCGGGTTCATCGCCGCCGGCCATGACGGCGACCTCGACGAGGCCCGCCGGCTGCGCGACGAAGGCCGCGGCGTGATCGCCGCAATGCAGGCGGACTACGCCCGGATCACCGGCATCCAGAGCCTCAAGATCAAGCACAACAACGTGCTGGGCTATTTCATCGAGACGACCGCGACCCATGCCGACAAGATGCTCGCACCGCCGTTGAGCGAGAGCTTCATCCATCGCCAGACCACGGCCAATGCGGTCCGGTTCACGACAGTGGACCTGAGCGAAATGGAAACCCGCATCCTGAACGCCGGCAACCGGGCCACGGAAATCGAGATGCGGCTCTATTCCACCTTGAAACAGGCCATTCTCGACTGTGCGACACAGCTTGGTGACACCGCGCGCGCCCTCGCCAGGATCGACGTCTCCGCCGCGCTCGCCGAGATCGCCGCGACCGAGGAATGGTGCCGGCCCGCGGTCGAGGACTCGCGCGCTTTCGAGGTGGTGGGCGGACGCCATCCGGTGGTCGAAAAAGCCCTGAGAAGCCGCGGCGGCGACCCGTTCATCGCCAATGATTGCAGCCTTGCGGACGGGTCGGACGGCGCCGACATCTGGCTGCTCACCGGCCCCAACATGGCCGGCAAATCGACCTTTCTGCGGCAGAACGCGCTCATCGCGCTGCTGGCTCAGGCCGGCAGTTATGTCCCGGCAACGGCCGCAAGGATCGGCCTCGTCTCGCAGCTCTTCTCGCGAGTCGGCGCTTCTGACGATCTCGCCCGGGGCCGCTCCACCTTCATGGTCGAGATGGTCGAGACCGCCGCGATCCTCAACCAGGCCGACGCGCATGCCTTGGTGATTCTCGACGAAATCGGCCGCGGCACGGCGACCTGGGACGGGCTGTCGATTGCCTGGGCGACGCTCGAACACCTCCACGAAGTCAACCGTTGCCGCGCCCTCTTCGCCACCCATTACCACGAATTGACCCAACTCGCGGGCCAACTCGACGGCGTCGACAATGCCACCATCGCGGTCAAGGAATGGGAGGGCGAGGTGATCTTCCTGCACGAGGTGCGCAAAGGGGCCGCCGACCGCTCCTACGGCGTCCAGGTCGCGAAACTCGCGGGGCTGCCGGCTTCGGTCGTGGAGCGCGCCCGGGTGGTGCTCGAAAGCCTCGAACAGGGCGAACGCGAGGGGAAAACCGGTGCGCGCGGGTTGTTGGACGACCTGCCGCTGTTCGCCGCGATCCCCGCGCCGGCACCGGTGCCCGCCATCCGTCCCTCGCCCGTGGTCGACCGGCTGGCGGAGATCCACCCCGACGAACTCACTCCGAGAGAGGCCCTGGACCTGCTCTACGAGCTCAAGTCCCTGACGGCGCCCTGATCTTCTTTGGTTCGAGCTGACCTCGGGGGGCGTCACGCCTGAGGCAAGCCTCCGGCACGAGGGGCGGGCCCCCGCACCGGTCGGATTGCGACAGCAATTCGAAAAGTCAGCCCGGGGTCGACGAGACACCCACCTGTGCCGGTCGCAACAGCCGGTCGTACAGCATGAAGCCTTCCGCCATCACCTGGATGATGTCGCCGGCCTTGCTGCCCGGCACCGGTGCCTCGAACATGGCTTCGTGGATCTGCGGATCGAACCGGTCGCCGATTTCCGGCGCCACCTTGGTGATCCCGTGCTTCTCAAAGATGTTCAGGAGCTCGCGCATGGTGAGTTGGACACCTTCGATCAGACCGCCGGCCTGGCTGCGCATCTCCTCGGGCACCGACTCGAGCGCGCGGCTCAGGTTGTCGTAGACCGGCAGCATGTCGCGCGCGAGTTTCGAGCCGCCGTATTGCTCGGCCTCGCGACGGTCGCGTTCGGAGCGCTTGCGGGAATTCTCCGCATCGGCCAGTGCCCGCATGAACTTGTCGCGCAGCTGATCGCGCTCGGCCATCAACTCGGCGACCTCGTCGACCGCGTCCATGGGCTCGGTCAGATCGACATCGGCGCCGTCGGCGACCTGCGGTTGTTCGCCCATGATTTCCTCGATCGCCGCTTCGACGTCGGAAAGCCCGTCAGATTTCTTTTTCGCGTCTGCCATATCCTAACCCTTTACCCCCGGTCGGAGATCATTCGTCCGACCAGTTGCGCCGTGTAGTCGACGATCGGAACGATACGGCCATAATTCAACCGCGTCGGCCCGATCACACCCACGGCTCCGATGATCTTTCGATCCGCGTTCATATAGGGAGATACCACCAGAGACGACCCGGAAAGTGAAAAAAGCTTGTTCTCGGAGCCGATGAAAATGCGCACTCCTTCGCCGGATTCGGCGAGTTCGAGAAATTCGGCGATATCGCGCTTGCGTTCGAGGTCGTCGAACAGCCGGCGCACCCGCTCGACGTCGGCCGGCGCCCCGCTCGCCTCGATGAGATTTGCCCGCCCGCGGACGATCAGACGCTCCTGCGAATCGCCCTCGTTCGACCACAACGCCAGGCCCGCATCGATGAGCCCCTGCGCCAGGCCGTCGAGTTCGGCACGGCGCGCCGTGATCTCGGCTGCGATCGCCGCGCGCAACTCGCCGATGTTGCGCCCCTCGGCGACGGCGTTGACGAAATTCGCCGCCTCGCGCATCGACGACGGTGTCTGACCCGGCGGCGGCGTGAACAGCCGGTTCTCGACATGACCATCGGCAAAGACGATCACCGCCATCGCCCGATCCGGCGCAAGCGAGACGAACTCGATATGGCTGATCGGCGCCTCGTCATGCTTGGGCGTCAACACCAGGCTGGCCCCGGCGGTGATCCCGGAAAGCGCGGCGCCGACGCGGTCCATCAGGTTGCCGACATCGGCGCTGTTCGAACTGACCGTGGCATCGATCAACGCCCGGTCGCCCTGGGTGAGATCGGAGACCTCGAGAAACCCGTCGACGAACATCCTGAGCCCGATCTCGGTCGGGATCCGCCCGGCAGACACATGCGGCGCATCGAGCAGCCCCATCAGTTCGAGGTCCTGCATCACGTTGCGGACCGTGGCGGCCGAGACCTTTTCGGTCATCGCCCGGGTCAGCGTGCGCGACCCGACCGGTTCACCGGTGTCGAGGTACGCCTCGACCAGCCGCCGGAACACTTCCCGCGATCTCTGGTTCAACTCTTGCAGCAAGGGGCTACCTGTCATCTGCTCGGCCTGGCCTTGAGGCTTGCGTTTTGCGGGGCACCGTGAGACTTGACCCCGAAACTCTCGCGGAAGGAAGACCCATGCGCCCGTCTGGTCGGAATGTAGATGAAATGCGCTCGATTTCAATCGAGGTCGGCGCAACCAAGCACGCCGAGGGATCCTGCATGATCAAGATCGGCGATACCCATGTGCTGTGCACCGCGACGCTGGAGGAGCGGGTACCGCCCTTCCTGCGCAATTCCGGCCAGGGTTGGGTGACGGCGGAATACGGCATGTTGCCGCGTGCGACCAACACCCGGATGCGCCGCGAGGCCACGGTCGGCAAGCAGGGCGGGCGCACCGTCGAGATCCAGCGGCTCATCGGCCGGTCCTTGCGCGCCGGCGTCGACCGCCAGGCCCTTGGTGAGCGTCAGATCACCATCGATTGCGACGTGATCCAGGCCGATGGCGGCACCCGCTGCGCCGCGATCACCGGCGGCTGGGTCGCGCTGCGCCTCGCGGTCAACAAGTTGCTCAAGGCCGGCGACATCATTTCCGACCCGCTTGCCGATTCCGTCGCCGCCGTGTCCTGCGGGATCTACGCCGGACAACTGGTGCTGGATCTCGATTACCCCGAAGACAGCGAAGCCGGCGTCGACGGCAATTTCGTGATGACCGGCTCGGGCCGGCTGATCGAAGTGCAGATGTCCGCCGAGGGCGCGACCTTCAGCCGCGAACAGATGTCGGAGCTGATGACACTGGCCGACAAGGGCGTGGCGGAGCTGGTCGCCGTGCAGAAAGCGGCCGTCGCGTGACCCGGAAGTTCGACTCCGACAAGCTGGTGATCGCCACCCACAACACCGGCAAGCTGCGCGAGATCGGAGCGCTTCTCGCGCCCTTCGGCGTGAGCGTGGTTTCGGCGGGCGAGCTCGGGCTCGAAGAACCGGAAGAAACCGAGAAAACCTTCGCCGGCAACGCCCGGATCAAGGCGCATTACGCTGCATCAGAGACCGGTTTGCCCGCGCTTTCGGATGACAGCGGCATCATGGTCGCGGCACTCGACGGTGCCCCGGGCGTCTACACCGCCGACTGGGCCGAAACCGGTCAGGGCCGAGATTTCGTCATGGCGATGACCAAGGTCTGGACCCTGCTCGAAGAGAAGGCCGCGCCGGAACCGCGCAAGGCCGCGTTCAACGCCACGCTCTGCCTCGCCTGGCCCGACGGGCATGACGAGATCTTCGAAGGCCGGGTGGACGGAAGGGTCGTCTGGCCGATGCGCGGCGACAATGGGTTCGGCTTCGATCCGATCTTTCTGCCGGACGGCGAGACGGAGACTTTCGGCGAGATGGACCCCGCGCGAAAGCACGCGATGAGCCACAGGGCGCGCGCCTTTGCAAAACTCGTCGAGCGCTGCTTTGGCTGACGCCGCACCGGAGGGCGGGTTCGGTCTCTACATCCACTGGCCGTTCTGCACGTCGAAATGCCCCTATTGCGATTTCAACTCGCATGTCGCCGACACCATCGATGCGGACGCCTGGCAAAAGGCCTTTCTGGCCGAGCTGGACCGCTCGGGGCGCGAAACTTCCGGAAGGGTGCTGAATTCGGTCTACTTCGGTGGCGGCACGCCGTCGTTGATGGCGCCGGCGCTGGTCGGCGCCCTGCTCGACCGGCTCGGCACGCACTGGCGGTTCGCCAACGACCTGGAAGTGACGCTCGAAGCCAACCCGGGTTCGGTCGAGGCCGGGCGGTTCGCCGGATATCGTGCCGCGGGCGTGAACCGGTTGTCGATGGGGTTCCAGGCGCTCAACGATGCCGATCTGAAAGCGCTCGGACGCCTGCACAGCGTCGCCGAGGCGCTGGCGGCCCTGGATATCGCCCGCGCGAATTTCACCCGGGTAAATTTCGACCTGATCTATGCCCGTCAGGGCCAGAGCCTGTCGGCCTGGGAATCGGAACTGCGCCGCGCCCTCGCCCTGGCGCCGGACCACCTCTCGCTCTACCAGCTCACGATCGAACCCGGCACCGCTTTCGGCGACCGTTTCGCGCGGGGCGGCTTGCAAGGCCTGCCGGACGAAGACCTGGCCGCCGACATGTATTTCCTGACCCAGGACATCTGCGAGGCCGCCGGGTTGCCGGCCTATGAAGTCTCTAACCATGCCAGATCCGGCGAAGATTCCCGCCATAACCTGATCTACTGGCGTGGCGGCGACTGGATCGGGATCGGCCCTGGCGCGCATGGTCGGCTCACGCTCGCAGGTCGCCGCTTTGCGACCTGGACCGCCTTGAGCCCGGCCGAATGGCTTGCGCAGGCGATTGGCGGTGGCGGCGCAGAAGCGGGCCGCGCGCGGCTCACGGCAAGCGATCACGCCGGGGAATACCTGATGATGTCGTTGCGCACCACCGAAGGGCTCGACATCGCGCGCTACAGTTCGATCGCCGGCGCGGGGTTGGACCAGGGGAGGTTGGACACCCTGACCGCGCTTGGGCTGGTTGTCGAATCATCGGGCCGGCTGGTGGCGACCCGGGCGGGCCGGGCCGTTCTCAACGCGCTCGTCACCGATCTTCTGCCGGACTGATCAGGCGCCGAGCTTGCGGCAGATGTCGTCGAGCTGTTCGAGAGACTGGTAACGGATCGTCACCGAACCCGCCTCCTGGCCGGGTTTGTGATCGATGACCACCTTCATGCCGATGGCGGCCGACAGATCGCCTTCGAGCGCGGCGGTATCGGCATCTTTCCGTGAAGGGGCCGGCGGCCGCTTTGGCTTGTCGCCATCGGCCGGTTTCTTCGCCATCCGCTCGACATCGCGCACGGACAAACCCTTCGCCACCACGATCCGGGCGAGGCCGGACGGATCGTTCGCCGTAACCAGGGCGCGCGCATGGCCCGCCGTGAGCTTGCCCTCGCGCAGAAGCTCCTGAACATCCGCCGGCAGGTTCAAGAGCCGCAGCATGTTGGCGATGTGCGACCGGCTCTTGCCCAGCGCCTCGGCCATCTTCTCCTGGGTGTGGCCGAACCGGTCCATCAACTCGCGGTAGCCCGCCGCTTCTTCCACCGCGTTCAGATCTGCACGCTGGATGTTCTCGATGATCGCGATCTCGAGGGCTTCGGTATCGGTATAGTCGCGCACCAGCGCCGGCACCTGGTGGAGCTGCGCCATCTGCGCGGCACGCCACCGGCGCTCGCCCGCGACGATCTCGAACATCTCGGCGTTGCCCGGCTTTTTCCGCAGGATCAGCGGCTGAATGATGCCCTTTTCCTTGATCGAAGCCGCGAGATCATCGAGGTCGGCCGGTGCAAACGTGCGCCGGGGTTGATCCGGATTGGGCACGACTCGCTCGATCGGCACGAACTGGTCGGCCCTGCGAGCGGTTGCTGCGCCGTCGTTTGTGGGCTCGACCGGCGCCACATCCGCCATCAGCGCCGAAAGCCCGCGCCCCAATCCTCGTGCCGGTTTTCTGGTCATGATCGTTCCTACTGCCGTGCAATGATTTCCTGGGCCAGCGCTGCATAGGCCACGCTGCCCTTCGACGTCGGATCATAGGACGACACCGGCATCGCGAAAGATGGCGCTTCGCTGACCCGCACGTTGCGCGGAATCACGGTCGAGAACACCAGATCGCCGAGGTTCTCGCGCGCATCCGCCTCCACCTGTTGCGACAGGTTGTTGCGCTTGTCGTACATCGTCAGCACCACGCCCTCGATCCTGAGATCGGGATTCGCGGTTTCGCGGACCTCGCGCAGGGTCAGCATCAGCTGCGACAGGCCTTCGAGCGCGAAGAACTCGCTCTGCAGCGGCACCAGCACGGTATCCGCCGCCACCATCGCGTTGACGGTCAACAGGCTCAGCGACGGCGGACAATCGATCAGGATGTAGTCGAGCCCCAGGTCGGCGACATCGGGCGCGCGCAGCGCATCGTGCAGCATGTGGCTGCGCTTTTCGCTGGCGACCAGTTCGATATCGGCCGACGACAGATCTGTGGTCGCCGGCGCGATCCAGAGGCCTTCTGTCTCGGTCTCGACGATGACGTTCTGCAGCGGGGTCTCTTCCAGCAGCAGGTCATAGGTGGTCAGACCGCGATCGCGCGCCTGGATGCCGATACCCGTCGAGGCGTTGCCCTGCGGGTCGATGTCGACGATCAGGACATTGTACCCCTGCGCGGCCAGTTCGGCCCCGAGGTTGATGGCTGTTGTGGTCTTGCCCACACCGCCCTTCTGGTTGGTGATCGCGATGATTTTCGGCCTTTTGGGCCGCGTTGGGTCAGACACGACGGATACTCCAGAGTTTCAGCACGGTGGATTGAGGATCGGTCCGGCTGGGGATGGTATCGAGCCGAAATGCCCAGCTTGCAAGGGCTTGCTCGATCTCCTCTGCCTGACCGGTGCCTTTGGGAAACAGAGCGGTTCCTTCCGGCGCGAGGTGCCGGATTGCGTAGCCGATGAGGTCGGAAAGCGGTGCCAGCGCCCGGGCCGAAACCACGTCGGCATGCAACGCGGGCAGGGCCTCGATGCGCTCGGAAACCACCGTCGCTTCCACCCCGGTTTCGCGCGCGACGGTGCGCAGGAACGTGGCCTTGCGCCGATCGCTCTCGACACAGGTGACCTTCAGGCCGGGATGCTTTTCGGCCGCGAGAATGGCGATAACCATGCCCGGGAACCCGCCGCCACTGCCGAGGTCGGCCCATGAACCTCTGGAGGTGTCCGCGATGTCGAGCAGCTGCGCCGAATCGGCGAAGTGGCGGGTCCAGAGAGCCGGGATCGTCGACTTCGACACAAGGTTGATGGCCGGAGTCCACTTCGTGAGCAGCTCGGCATAGAGCGTGAGCCGGTCGAGTGTTTCACGTGAAACATCGAACGCCTCGGCGAATCGGCTCCTGTCCTGGGTCATGCCGAGGCCGCGCGCGACCTTTGGCGCAGCTTCGCCAGGATCAAGGTCAGCGCCGCCGGCGTCATTCCCTCGATCCGTCCGGCCTGGGACAGGTTTTCGGGCCGTATCCGCGCGAGCTTGCCCGCAAGTTCATGGGTCAGACCGTCCAATCCCGCGTAGTCGAAATCAGAAGGGATCGCCTCCGCTTCATCCCGTTTCAGCGCCGCGACCTCCCGGCGTTGCCGTTCGATGTACTGCGAATAGAGCGCGTCGCGCGAGACCTGGGTCCGGATCGCCGGGCCGGTTTCCGCGAGTTCTTCCGACGCCGAGGCAACCTGATCGAAAGTGACACCGGGGATCGACAGGAGCTCGAACCCGCTGCGCCGGGTCCCGTCCTCGCTGACCACGACCCCGCAGGCCCGCGCTTGCCGCGGCGTGAAGGACAGCGCATCCAGCCGCCCCTTCGCCGCTCTGAGCGCCTCCATCTTCTCGCCGAATATCCGCCGGCGGTTCTCCGACACCAGACCGATTTCGATGCCAAGCGGCGTGAGCCGTTGATCGGCATTGTCCGCCCTCAAGGCGAGCCGGAACTCCGCGCGCGAGGTGAACATCCGGTAGGGTTCCGTCACCCCGCGGGTGACCAGGTCGTCGATCATGACGCCGATATAGGACTCGGTGCGCGAGAATATGACCGGTTCCAGCCCCGCGACCCGGCGTGCCGCGTTGATGCCTGCGACGAGCCCTTGCGCGCCGGCCTCTTCATACCCGGTCGTCCCATTGATCTGGCCAGCAAAATACACGCCCTCGACCGCGCGCAGTTCCAGGGTCTGGCGCAAGGCGCGCGGATCGACGTAATCGTACTCGATGGCGTAGCCCGACTGCTCGATCCGCACCGATTCGAGACCGCGAATCGACCGCACATAGCTCTCCTGCACATCGCGCGGCAGCGACGTCGATATCCCGTTCGGGTAGATGGTGTCGACGTCCAGCCCCTCCGGTTCGAGGAAGATCTGATGCGCGGACTTGTCGGCAAACCGCACCACCTTGTCCTCGATCGAGGGGCAATACCGGGGGCCGACACCGTCGATATGGCCGCCGTACATCGCCGACCGATCCAGGTTGGCGGCGATGATCTCATGCGTCCGTTCGTTGGTCTGAGTGATGCCGCAGGATACCTGCCGCGCGATCGGTGCGGTGTTGAGAAAGGAAAACATCTCCGGCGTCTCGTCTCCGGGCTGAGTGCCGACCGCCTCCCAATCGATGGTCTTGCCGTCGAGCCGCGGCGGCGTGCCCGTTTTCAGCCGACCGAGCGGCAGCTCAAGCGCGGCGATCTGTTCGGCAAGCCGGATCGAGGGCCGGTCGCCCATCCGGCCCCCGGCGCTCTGCTGGTCGCCGATATGGATGATCCCGCGCAGGAACGTGCCCGTCGTCAGGATGACCGCGCGCGATCCGATCTCGGTGCCATCGGCCAGGGCAACGCCCTCGACAGTGCCGGACCGTATCACCAGCTCGGTGACTTCGCCCTCCACGAGGGTAAGGTTTTCGGCACCGGCCACCTCCTGCGCCATCGCCGCGCGGTACAGCTTGCGGTCGGCCTGCGCCCGGGGACCCTGCACCGCCGGCCCTTTGCTGCGGTTGAGCAGGCGGAACTGGATACCGGCGAGGTCCGCCACACGCCCCATCGCCCCGTCGAGCGCATCGATCTCGCGCACGAGATGGCCTTTCCCGAGCCCGCCGATGGCCGGGTTGCACGACATCACGCCAAGGTCTGCGATCCTCAGGGATACCAGCGCGGTCCGCGCACCCATGCGCGCCGCCGCCAGCGCGGCCTCGGCCCCGGCATGGCCGCCGCCCACCACGATGATATCGACAGCCGATTGTTTCACGTGAAACACGCCTCCTGGATTCTACTTCCCGATACAGAACCGCGAGAAGATCTCGTCGAGAATGTTCTCTACATCGACCCGGCCGACGATCGAATCAAGGGCCCGGATCGCGCCGTGGATCTCTTCCGCTGCCAGCTCTGTCTGTTCGCTCCCCGCGTCTATCGCGATTCGCGTGCGCTCCAAACCCTCCAGCGCCCGCGCCATCCCCAGACGGTGCCGTTCCCGGATCGCCGTCCCGGAATGCGCCGCGCGCGCCGAAAGGATCTCGCCCACCCGGGCAACCAGCACGTCGACCCCCTCACCCGACAGACCGGACACCGCGAACCCGTCGCGCCCGAGATCGGCCTTGCCCTCGACGACGATATCCTCGGGACCCGGCTCCAATCCCACACCGAGATCGCCGCCGGAGGTCAGGAAAATCCGCAGATCGGCGCTTTGCGCCCGCTCCCGGGCCCGCGCGATCCCGATCCCCTCGACCGCATCCGCCGCTTCCCGCAGCCCGGCCGTGTCCAGCATGGTCACCGGCAGGCCGTCGAGATCCATCCGGACTTCGATCACGTCGCGTGTGGTGCCGGCAATCTCGGAAGTGATCGCCGCCTCGCGCCCGGCCAGCGTATTCAGCAAGGTCGACTTGCCCGCATTCGGCGGCCCGACGATCGCCACCTCGAACCCGTCGCGAATCCGCTCGGCGATCCGCACACCCTCGCATTCCCGTCTCAGTTCGACAGAGACCGTCCCGATCAGACCTGTCACCTCGGGGCCGACATCCACCGGCACCTCCTCGTCGACGAAATCGATCGTCGCTTCGAGCAGAGCGGCTGCGCGAATCAACCTCGCGCGCCAGGTCTCGGCCTTGTCCCCCAGGGCGCCCGACAGAACCCGCAGCGCCTGCACCCGTTGCGATTCGGTCTCCGCGTCGATCAGATCGGCCAGGCCCTCGACCTGCGCGAGGTCCAGGCACCCGTTTTCCAGGGCGCGGCGGGTGAACTCCCCCGGTTCCGCAACCCGCAGGCCTTCAAATCCGGCCAACACCCGCAGGACCGCATCAACGACCGCCGTGGAGCCATGCACCTGGAACTCGACGACATCCTCGCCGGTGAAACTGTGCCCGGCCGAAAACACCAGCAAGAGCGCCTCGTCCAGCAATCTGCCGTCCGGCGCGGAGAGTTTCCGCAGTCCGCGCCCAAGCGGCAAACTTCCGGCAAGCCCTTCGGCCGCCTCGAACGACCGCGGCCCCGATACCCGGATAACGGCCACACCGGCTTTGCCCCGGGCCGAAGCCAGAGCGAAAATCGTGTCCATCACCACGGCCTCTCAGGTTGAAACCGAGCGCCTCAGGCGTTCATCGAATCGAAGAACTCGCCGTTGGTCTTGGTTTGCTTCAGCTTGGAAATCAGGAATTCGATGGCATCGGTGGTGCCCATCGGATTGAGGATCCGGCGCAGAACATAGGTCTTTTGCAGATCCTTCGGCTCGACCAGCAGCTCCTCTTTCCGGGTGCCGGACTTGAGGATGTCCATCGCCGGGAAGATCCGCTTGTCGGAGACCTTGCGGTCGAGCACGATTTCCGAGTTGCCGGTGCCTTTGAACTCTTCGAAAATCACCTCGTCCATCCGGCTGCCGGTATCGATCAGCGCGGTCGCGATGATGGTCAGCGACCCGCCTTCCTCGATGTTGCGCGCGGCACCGAAAAACCGCTTCGGCCGCTGCAGCGCATTGGCATCGACACCACCGGTCAGCACCTTGCCCGAAGACGGCACCACAGTGTTGAAGGCACGCCCGAGCCGGGTGATCGAATCGAGCAGGATCACCACGTCGCGCTTGTGCTCGACGAGGCGCTTGGCCTTTTCGATCACCATCTCGGCCACGGCCACATGCCGGGTCGCCGGCTCGTCGAAGGTCGAGGCGACAACTTCGCCTTTCACCGAACGCTTCATGTCGGTGACCTCCTCGGGCCGTTCGTCGATCAGGAGCACGATCAGGTAGCACTCCGGATGGTTCGTCGCGACCGAGTGGGCGATGTTCTGCAACAGCACCGTCTTGCCGGTGCGCGGCGGCGCGACGATCAACGACCGCTGGCCCTTGCCGACGGGCGCGACCAGGTCGATGATCCGGGCCGACCGATCCTTGGTTGCCGGATCGTCGGTCTCCATCTTCAGCCGCTCGTCGGGGTGCAGCGGCGTGAGGTTCTCGAAGGCCACCTTGTGGCGCGCCGTGTCGGGATCGGTGAAGTTGATCTTCTCGACCTTGGTGATCGAAAAATAGTTTTCGTTCTCGCCCGGAGCCGAGATCACGCCCTCGACCGTGTCGCCGGTGCGCAAAGCAAACTTCCGGATCATCTCCGGCGACATGTAGATATCGTCCGGGCCCGGCAGGTAGTTGGCTTCCGGCGACCGCAGGAAACCGAACCCGTCCTGAACCACCTCGAGCACGCCCTCGCCGCCGATCTCCCAGCCCTCCTCGGCGCGCTCCTTGAGGATCGAGAACATCATGTCGCCCTTGCGCATCGTCGAGGCGTTTTCGATCTCGAGGTCTTCCGCCATCGAAAGCAGCTCTTTGGGCGACTGAGCCTTGAGTTCGGACAGGTTCAAACGATCGGTCATGATGGCATCCAATGACGGCGCTCGAGGCGCGGTCTTTCATGTAGAGGGAAATGCGTGGGCCGGACGGCCCGCTTGCCGCGCCATATAGGCCGCGGCACCCCGCAAGTCAATCCGGCTCAGAATTTCACGATTACCGAGAACACGATGACCAGCATCAGCAGGGTCGGAAATTCGTTCATCATCCGGTAGCGTTTCCCCGGCAGGCTGTTGGTGCCGTCGGCGAAATCCTTCAGCCGCTGGGCGAGCCACCAGTGAAACCAGGTCATCAGAACGACCGCGATCCCTTTCGCCCAGGGCCAGATCAGCGTCCAGTCCATGACCCCCGGAGTCAGCACAAGAGCAACACCGAATACCCACGCCACGATCAGCGACGGGTTCATGATCGCTCTCAGCAACAGCCGCTCCATCGTCTTGAACATCGCGTCGGTCTCGGAGCCGATCTCGACCCGTTCCACGTGATAGACGAACAGCCGCGGCAGGTAGAACAACCCGGCCATCCAGGTGATGATCGCGATCACGTGGAGCGACTTGGTCCAGAGATAGATGTCAGCCAGCCAATCGAACATCATGGGCTCCTTGTTCCACGTTCTGCCACGCCCTCCCTTATTAAAAGAATAGATAAAGAGAAAGATGTTGTAGTCTTAGGCCCTGTGCATGGTCTGGATTGTTGATCCATTCACCGATTTCCCCACCGTACGGCAAGCCCAGGAAAGGCCTCGGGAAAAATCACCCGCCACGGCGGTAAGCATCTGTTATTTAACCAAAATTCAGAGACAATTCCTGTGGATACCTCGGATGATATCCCGCCAACAAGAACAATCTGGGGAAAAACCGGGGATTGGTTCCCACATGTGTACAATACCAGGCGGAGGTCTGGATGGCAGAGGGGTCTTTCCACCGGCCCCGGAACCGGTCAGGATTCACCTCGACTGCGCAACGGAACAAACCCGGACTACCCACAGGCTCATCCCCATGTCGCACCGCCTCATTCTCGCCTCCGGATCCGAGATCCGCGCGACCCTGCTCAGGAACGCCGGGCTCGAGATCGAACGGATCCCGGCACGGATCGACGAAGACGCCATCAAGATGTCGATGCTCGCCGAGGGCGCAAGACCGCGCGACGTGGCCGATAGCCTCGCCGAGCACAAGGCGCGCCGGATCTCCGGCAAACACCCCGAAGCCTTCGTGCTCGGCTGCGACCAGGTGGCGGAGATCATCGGCAAGCTTCTGTCCAAGCCCGAGACCCCGGACGAGGCGCGCGCCCAGCTGCATGAGCTGTCGCACCGCACCCACAGCCTGCTCTCGGCCTGCGTCCTCTGCCACGCTGGCCAGCCAATCTGGCGCCACGTCGGCGTGGTGAAGCTGACGATGCGCCAATTGTCGGATCGCTATATCGACCAATACGTCACCCGCAACTGGCAGAGCATCCGCCACTCGGTCGGCGGCTACAAGCTCGAGGAGGAAGGGGTGCGCCTGTTTTCGCGTATCGATGGCGATTACTTCACGGTTCTGGGTTTGCCTTTGACCGAGCTCTTGTCATACCTGATCGACAGGGGAGAGCTCGCCATATGACACCAGGACCGATCCCTCTCGCGGGGGTCTTGCAGACCGCCGAGAGACCGAGCGCCATGACCCGGATCTACGACCACTGGCTGGCGGCCACCGGTCTGCCCGGCCGATTCGTGCCGCTCACGGTTCTGCCCGACGATCTCGGTGCCGTCATTCAGATGCTGCCCAAGGCCGGGTTCATCGGCCTCAACATCACCCGGCCCTATCAACAGATCGTGCTGGAGCATGCCGACATCGTCACCGACCGGGCGGCGCTGATGTCGGGTGCCAACACGATCATATTTCGCCGCGACGGCATGGTTCATGCCGACAACACGGAAGGCTACGGTTTCATCGAGAACATCCGCCAGAACGCACCGGGATGGAATCCGAAGGCCGGCCCCACCGCCATTTTCGGTGCCGGCCGCGCCGCCCGCGAAGCGGTGACGGCGATGCTCGAGCTGGGGGTCGACGAGATCCGGATCGCCAACCGGTCACGGCCGCGTGCCGAGGCGCTGCGCTCCGAATTCGGCGGCCGGATCCAGGTGTTCGACTGGGTGCGGGCGGGCAATGCGCTGGAAGGCGCCACCACCGTGGTCAATGCAACACCGCTCGGCTCGCCGGGCCGTCAGGAGTTTCGGGTGCCGCTCGATGCCCTGCGGACGGGCAGCGTGGTGTCGGATCTCGCGATCTCGCCGAAAACCACCCGGCTGCTCCGCGTCGCCATCGAGGCCGGCTGTTATCCGGTCGATGGCATCGGCATGGCCCTGTACCAGGCCGCGCCGGCGTTTGAGCGCTGGTATGGCCAACGGCCCATCGTCGACGCCGCGGCCCGTGCCGCAGTCGTCGCAGCCTACGCCGAATGAGCCGGCCCACCGTCATCGGGCTCACCGGATCGATCGGGATGGGCAAGTCGACCACCGCGGCGATGTTCGCCGACGCCGGCATCGCGGTCTGGGATGCCGATGCCGCGGTGCACCGGCTCTATGCACCGGGCGGGGCGGCGGTACCGGCGATACGGGCGCTCAGGCCGGAAGCGGTGGTGAACGGGGCGGTCGACCGCGAGGCGCTCAAGGCCTGGATCGCGATCGATCCCGGCGCGCTCGCCAAGATCGGGGCGGTCGTGCACCCGCTGGTCGCCGCCGATCGCGCCGCCTTTCTCGAATACACCGAAGCCGACATCGTCGTGCTCGACATCCCGCTGCTGTTCGAGACCGGCGCCGAAGGCGAGGTCGACATCGTCGTGGTGGTCTCGGCGCCCGCCGATCTGCAACGCGAGCGGGTACTCGAGCGCGACCGGATGGATGTGCGGACGTTCGAGACGATTCGCGCCCAGCAGATGCCGGATGCCGACAAGCGCGCGCGGGCCGATTTCGTCATCGAGACCGTCGAACTGGACGCCGCGCGAAGACAGGTGCACAGGGTCATCGACGCCGTAAAGGAGGGTTTGGCACATGCGTGAGATCGTGCTCGACACGGAGACTACGGGGTTCGACCCCAAGACCGGCGACCGGATGGTCGAGATCGGCGCGGTGGAGCTGGTCAACCATATGCCGACCGGCAACACCTATCACCAGTACATCAACCCCGAGCGCGACATGCCGCAAGGCGCCTTCGAGGTGCACGGGCTCGGCCCCGATCTCCTGACCCCGCCACGGCCCGCCGAGGCCGGCGAGGTGATTCTCCGGGACAAACCGCTGTTTCGCGAGATCGGTCAGGCGTTTCTCGATTTCATCGGTGACGCGACGCTGGTGATCCACAACGCCAAGTTCGACGTGCCGTTCCTCAACGCCGAGCTGTCGTGGTGCAATCTGCCACAGATCCCGATGGCCCGCGCCATCGACACGCTCGAAATCGCGCGCAAGAAATTCCCCGGCTCGCCGGCCTCGCTCGACGCCCTCTGCCGCCGGTTCGGGATCGACAATTCGCACCGGACCCTGCACGGCGCGCTTCTCGACTCGGAGATCCTCGCCGAGGTCTATCTCGAGCTGATCGGCGGGCGGCAGCCGGACCTGGTGCTGTCGCCGGTCGATCCGGGAAACCGCGAATTGGCGCAGGCCGGCGGGGCCGACTGGCGGCCGAAACCGCGCCCGCAGCCGCTCGCAAGCCGGATCTCGAAACAAGAAGCCGCCGCCCATGCGGCCTTCGTGGACAGCCTGGGCGACGACGCGCTCTGGAAAAAGTTTCCGATCAGTTCGGCGGAGTAGGCGCAGCCGCCTGACCGGCCGCGGCGCGGCGTGCGATCTCCTGGCGGTAGAGCGCCACGAAATCGACGCTGTCGAGGTTGACCGGCGGGAAGCCCCCGTCACGCGTCACGTCCGAGACGATGCGGCGCACGAACGGAAACAGCATCCGCGGGCATTCGATCAGCAGGAATTGTGCCAGATGCTCTTCCGGCACGTTCTCGATCTGGAAGATCCCGGCATAATCGAGCTCGAGCAGGAACAGCGGCTCGCCGCCCTCGTGATTGTTCGAGTTCACCTTGAATTTGGTGATGACCTCGAACTGGTTGTCGACACTGCGCTTTTTGGCATCGAGCGCGACCTCGACTTTCAGCTCCGGCTTCACCTCGCCCTTGGCGCCCTTCTGAGACAGGATGTTCTCGAACGACATGTCGCGGATGAACTGGCCAAGGATCTGCATCTTGGGCTGGGGCGGCTGGGCCTGGTCTTGCGGTTTCGGCGGTGTGGTGGCTTCGTCGGCCATGAAATTCTCCCTGTAAATCGGTGCGTTTGATGCGGTGCTTAGCAGGTCCGATCAGAAGCCTCAATTGACTTGGATGATCTCAGTGCTTGGTCCAGCCCGAAGGACCGCGGGTCGCCGAATGGGTCGGACGCTTCTCGCCGGTCACTTCGGTGAACTCGCCGTCGATCACGTCGCTGTCGGTTTCGCGCGGCCGGGCGGAGAAGACGTCCTCGGTCTGCGCGCCCATGGAAAAGCTCCGAACCGTCACCCGTTCGCGCAGTTTGCGGAACACCCACTGCCGGACCGGCGGCAGAAGCAGCGCGAACCCGACCGCGTCGGTGAAGAATCCGGGCGTCAGCAGCAGGGCACCGGAAAACAGGATCATGGCGCCATGTGCCAGGGGCTCGGTCGGATCGCTGAGGGCATGAAACGATTGCTGCAACTGCTGCAATGCCATTGAGCCCTGCTGCCGCACCAGCCAGGAGCCGATGATCGCGGTCAGGAGCACGATCGCCAGGGTCCAGCCGAGCCCGATCACGCCCCCGACCTGGATGAACAGGGCGATCTCGATCATCGGAATGGCTATGAACAGAAGTAGCAGCGGCATGACATCCTCGTAGAACAGGCGCCACCTTGTGGACTTGTCTGCAGCGCTTGCCTACATATGTGCCGTCAGCGCAGGTTTTCAAACCGTGCCGGAAAAAGAGGTCTTCATGTCGTCGTCACCCGTGATTCAACTCCTTATTCTTGCGGCCATCGCAATCTTCCTTCTCCTGCGTCTGCGCGACGTTCTGGGAACCCGCGAAGGCTTCGAGAAGCCGGTGGTGACCCGCAAGGTGGATGACCGCGACGCGCGGCGGGATCGCTTCGAAGTGATCGACGGCGGCCCGGACCCCGACATCACCGACCACGTCGACGCCGACAGCTCGGCGGCCAAGGCGCTCATGGCGATGAAGGTTGCGGAACAGTCGTTTTCGGTGGGCGAGTTCCTCAATGGCGCGCGCGGGGCCTACGAAATGATTCTGATGGCTTTCGAGAAGGGCGATCTCGCAAGCATCCGCCCCTTCCTGTCCGATGACGTCTACGAGACCTTCGCCGCCGTGGTCGAAGCGCGCGAGCAGAAGGGCTTGAGGATCGACAGCCAGTTCGTCGGCCTGCGCGAGCTGAAGCTGGTGGGCGCGGACTTCGATGCCACGACCCGGGAAGGCGAGGTTACCATGCGCTTCCTCGGCGAGTTGACATCGGTCGTCCGCGACAAGGCCGGCGATATCATCGAAGGCAACCCGAACGAGGTGAAGCGCCAGAAAGATGTCTGGACCTTCGCCCGCGTCATGGGGTCGGACAACCCGAACTGGCAGCTCGTCGCCACGGGCGAATAACGCCATGCGGCGGCGTCTCCGCCTCGCGCCGGTGCCGCGGTGCCGAGCGGGCGGGAAACCCCGCACCGAAAGCGTGTTTCACGGACACCCGATCCTGCGCGCCATCTCTGCGGTGCCGGAGGGCTGATCGTGGCGCCCCGCAAGCCGCGACATATCCGCCCCGACGAGCTGGAGCTCTGGCGCAAGGTCGTCGAGCATGCCGAACCCCTGTATCGGAACCGGCCGGCGCATGAGCCGACGCCGAAACCGGAACCGATCAAGCCCGCGCCCGCGCATCGGCCAATGGCAGCGAAACACCTCCGCATCGGCGAGACCGCCGTGCCGCGGCCGACGACGCATGATATCGCACCCATGATCGACGATCATGTCCGACAGCTTCCGCTGCGCATGGAGCGAAATCGATTCGGACAGTTGAAAAAGGGTCGGTTGTCGCCCGAGGCACGGGTCGACCTGCATGGCATGACCCTGGCCCAGGCCCATCCAGCCCTGATGCGGTTCATCCTCGGGGCGGTGGCCGACGAGCGCCGTCTCGTCCTGGTGATCACCGGAAAAGGCAAGATCAGACACGAACCGGGTCCGATCCCCGAACGTCACGGCGTGCTGCGCCACCAGGTGCCGCATTGGCTGAACTCGATGCCGCTGAAGCCGCACGTGCTGCAGATCGCCGAGGCGCATGTCAAGCACGGCGGGCAGGGCGCCTATTACGTCTATCTCAGGCGCCCGCGAAGCTAGAACGCGCCGATGTCGAAGTGATCGGCATCCTGAACCGAGACGAACGAGCTTGGCAGATCGTCGCCGAGCGCACTTGCGCCGGCCCCGAAGCTCGCCGAGAACTGCTGCATGTTGCCGATGATCTTCAGGAAAGCCGGCGAGGTGATCGCGGTGTCGTGGTTGAGCAGCCCGCGTGAATAATCGCTGACGTCGACCACGTTGACATCGAGATCCGACAGCTCGCCGTCGAGCTGGAGCGCGCCGACACGGGTATTGCCGTAGATCTCCTTGGCCGCGAACTTCAGCACCCGGTCGCGTTTCGACGAGAAGATCACGAAGGGTTGCGGCAATGTGCCGATCCGCCGGACCTGCGAGCGGAACACGTCGACGTCGATATCGGGTGAGACCAGGATCACGCCGCCGATCCGCTTGCGCGTGGCGGCATCGCCGGCAATGGCCAGCTCGCGCAGCGTTTCCATGATCAGCATGGTGCCCATCGAATGGCCGACGATGACGATCCGCTCGGCCCCGGCGGCGAGCACGCTGCGGATGGTGGTTTCGAACCCGTCGCGCGCATAGAGCATCGAATCGCGGTCATACCCGTAGCGCAGAAGCTTCTCGGCGCTCGGCCAGGAATAATGCACCGGCACATCGTCGAGCCCGATGTCGGAATAGAACTGGGCGAACCGGAACAGCCCGTCTTCATAGCCGGTGTTGTAGCCATGCACGAAGACGACCGCGTTGCGCCTGCCCGCGCGCCGGCTCAGAAGCTGGGCCTTGAGCTGGCTGCGGAACGTGGCTTCCGAGGTGAACAGCTCGTTGCCGACGGTGGCAAAATTCTTGCGCGGGTTGGCGCGGAAGGTGCCGTAGGTGACGTTGCCCGCCTTGCGGTTCGGCGGGATCGACACGTCGTAACGGCCGAAGGCGAGGGTCTCGCCCCGTTGCGAGCCGAGCGACCCGTCGCTGTTCACGCTGCGTGACGACACGACGAGAATCGGAACGATGCTGCCGCCGGCACGGTTTACATCGGCCAGCGAGACCGTCCGCGCGCCACCGGCACAGGCCGAGAGCGCGAGCGAAGAGGTCATGGTGAGAAAGACGCGGCGGTCCATGGTGTTACTGCCCTTTTTTTTTCACACTCGCTACGCCGGAACAGACGCCCGCGCCAGTAAAATATGGAGCGCCGGTCCGGTCTGCGCATCAAATTGCCGAGATATCACGTCGCACCGAACCGACGCCGAAGCCGATCACGGCGGCGGCAATGACGAAATAGACGCCGATGGCCGCCATCTGGCTCGGGAAATCGAACCCCAGGTCGATCAGCAACCCGGTAAGCCCCGGCCCGATCGCCGTTCCGAAGACCATCAGCGCAGCCGCCATCGCCTTTATCGAGCCGATATGGCGCGTGCCGTAGAACTCCGCCCAGAACGCAGCCGGGACCGTACCCATGCTCCCCGAGGTCACCCCGAAGAGCGAAAAGGCCAAGGCAGCCGATGCCAGGCTTTCCGCGCCGGCCAGAACGAGGAATCCGGCCGCAAAGGGGAGCAGGATCCAGGGGATGAGACGCGCGGTCCCGAACCGGTCGACGGCCCAGCCGCTGACCAGCATGAATATGAAGCTGACCCCAGAATACAGCGGGAACAGAGCCACATAGTCGAGCAGATCCCACCCCTTCACCTCGGTCAGGTGCACCTGGTGAAAGAACAACGCGGTGCCGAAAGCGGCATTGCCGATGAGCAGCGGCACGGCACACCAGAACAGCCGGTGGCGCAAGACCTCGCCGCGGGTCCAATGGCGCCCGCCGATGCCCAGACTGGCGTCGGCCCCGGACAATTCCGACGGCACCCGCTCGCGGCGCAACAGCCCGAGCAGCACCGGGACGGCAAAGAGCGTGGCGACTGCCGCGAACAGCCAGAGCCCGCGCCAGGAGAAGACACCCAGCAGCGCGACGAAGATCAAAGGCAGAAACGCCTCACCGGTGGTGTAGCCGAGCCGCGCGATCGCCAGCGCCTTGCCACGTGTCGCCGAAAACCAGCGTGCCATCGCGACGACGGCGATATGCGAGGTCATGCCCTGGCCGGTGAAGCGCAGGGCGAAGATGACGAGACCGAGGGCCAGCACGGAGGGCACCGCCGCCATCGCCACGCAGGCGAGCGCGAGCCCGATCAGCGTGTACCGGCCCAGCGAGCGGACCCGGTAGCGATCGGTGAGAACCCCGGTCCAGACCATCACCAGGGCCGATGCGCTGGTCGCCAGCGTGTAGATCCCGCCCCATTGGCCGTTGCTGAGCCCGAAGGTCTCGCGGATATCGCCCGCGAACAGCGAGATGAAAAAGGTCTGCCCGAAGCTCGACACCAGCGTCAGCAGGAAACCGGCGGCAAGCCAGGTCGCGTTGTCGCGGAGAAAGGAACCGATGCGCATGGCCCCTCTCAATCCTGTTTCGCAGGGGATGAAAAGAGCCGATCAGCGATCCTGCCAGCGGCGATACCGGGCGATCAGCTCGGATTCGCAGATCTTGTAGACAAGGAAGAACACCAGCGCGACCGTACCGCTCAGCAGAATCTGCAAGGTTTGCACCAGCCCGCCGGTCATCACCGCGGCGAGGCCGTGTTCGCGCAGGAAATTCAGATTGGCCATGCTGAGGGTGAGCAGGTTGACCGTCGCGTAGCCGACGACCGCCAGCGACACTCCGGCCAGCACGAAGACGAACAGGACCCCGTGGCCGGAGATGTCCAGGAGGCGTTTCATCGCCGCGACCGGCCGGTCACAGCATGTACCGGCTGACGTCGGTGCCGCTCATCAACTCGCCGAGGTTGGTCTCGACGTAGGCCGCATCGACGGTCACTTTCTCTCCGGGGTGGTCGGGTGCGGTGAACCCGAGCTCTTCGAACACCCGTTCGATCACCGTGTAGAGCCGCCGCGCACCGATGTTCTCGACGCTCTGGTTCACTTCGGCCGCGATCCGCGCCATGGCGGCGATCCCGTCTTCGGTGAAGGTCACCTCGACGTCCTCGGTCTGCATGAGCGCTGTGTATTGCAGCGTCAGCGCGTTGTCGGTCTCGGTCAGGATGCGGACGAAATCCGCCTCGGTCAGCGCGCGCAGCTCGACCCGGATCGGCAGACGGCCCTGGAGCTCGGGCAGCAGGTCGGAGGGTTTGGCGATGTGGAACGCGCCGGACGCGATGAACAGGATGTGATCGGTCTTTACCGGCCCATGCTTGGTGCTGACCGTGGTGCCCTCGATCAGCGGCAGCAGATCGCGCTGCACGCCTTCGCGGCTGACATCGCCGCCGCGCACATCGGCCCGGGCACAGACCTTGTCGATCTCGTCGAGGAAGACGATGCCGTTCTGCTCGACCGCTTCGAGGGCAGCCCGGTTCACCGTCTCGTCGTCGAGCAGCTTGTCGGCTTCTTCGGCGACAAGAATGTCGTAGCTTTCCGACACCGACATGGTGCGCCGCACGGTGCGCCCGCCGAAGGCCTTGCCGAAAATGTCGCCGAGGTTCACCCCGCCCATGCCCATCCCGGGCTGGCCGGGGATCTCGAACATCGGCATCCCGCCCTGGCCGCTGTCCTGGACATCGAGCGTGATCTCCCGGTCGTCGAGCTCGCCGGCGTGCAGTTTCTTGCGAAACAACTCGCGGGTCTGCTCGCGCGCATCCTTCCCGGCGATGGCCTCGATCACCCGGCGTTCGGCATTCGCCTCGGCACTGGCCTTGACGTCTTCGCGCATCTCGCTGCGGGTCTGGATGATGGCGGAATCGACCAGATCGCGCACGATCTGTTCGACGTCGCGGCCGACGTAGCCGACCTCGGTGAACTTGGTCGCCTCGACCTTGATGAAGGGCGCGCGGGCGAGCTTCGCCAAACGGCGGCTGATTTCGGTCTTGCCGACCCCGGTCGGCCCGATCATCAGGATGTTTTTCGGGTAGACCTCTTCGCGCAACTCGGGGCTGAGCTGCTTGCGCCGCCAGCGGTTGCGCAGCGCCACGGCCACGGCGCGCTTGGCGTCCTTCTGGCCGATGATGAACCGGTCAAGCTCGGAGACGATCTCGCGGGGGGTCAGGTCGGTCATTTGCGGATGGTCTCCACGGTGAGATTGCCGTTGGTGTAGACGCAGATATCGGCGGCGATGGCCATCGCGGCGCGGGCGATGTCTTCGGCCGGCCTGTCGCTGTCCATGAGTGCGCGGGCGGCGGCGAGCGCGTAGTTGCCGCCCGATCCGATGGCGGTGACATCGTGTTCGGGCTCGAGCACGTCGCCGGCACCGGTGACCACGAACAGCCCGTCGCCGTCGGTCACGATCAGCATCGCTTCGAGCTTCTGCAGGTATTTGTCGGTGCGCCAGTCCTTGGCGAGCTCGACGCAGGCGCGCGCGAGCTGGCCCGGGGTCTGTTCGAGTTTGGCCTCGAGCCGTTCGAGCAGGGTGAAGGCGTCGGCGGTGGAGCCGGCGAAACCGGCAAGGATGTCGTGCCCGCCGGGGCTCAGCCGGCGCACCTTGCGCGCGGTGCCCTTGATCACGGTCTGGCCCAGGCTCACCTGCCCGTCGCCCGCGATGACGACCACGCCACCCTTCTTCACCCCGATGATCGTGGTGCCGTGCCAGCCGGGGAATTCCTCGCCCATCATGTCGCCTCCAATGCTTTCGCCCCTATATGGCGGCGAGCGTCGGAGACGGCAACCGTTCGCGCCGCGGCAGGCGGCCGGGAAAACCGCCGTTGGCGCCCGGCGCCACCCGAATTGGTCCGCGGATGCATGGGGCAGGGATGGGCACAGCCCAGGATGTGACACATTTCTGCCGCATTAGAGCCGGATACGGAAACGGTGCCCTGGTTCCGACCCGCACCGTTGCGGGTCCGACCTCCAACACCAGGTTGCCCAGCGCGCGCCCGATCTCTGCGAAATACCGGCGTTGAGACCCCGCGCCTGCGCATTCCTGCAATGTTAGAGACAGATCTCTGAGCCCAACGACGTCTTGCAGGGGTCGGCGGCTGGCGGCGCAGGCAACGGTCTCCGGTGACACGACGTGACACAGCCCGGGTGCGGTCACCGGTCGACAATGCCCGAAAATCCGTGACGACCGTTGCCGAAACCGGGAATACCAGGGCAATTCAACCGAGCCAGCCGGCCAGATTCTCGGCGACGACATCCTCCATCATGTCGATGTGACTGGCATCGTCATTGAGGCAGGGGAGGTAGGTGAAGCTCTCGCCGCCGGCCGCTTCGAAACTCTCGCGGATCTCCTCGTTGATCTCTTCGAGGGTCTCCAGGCAATCGGCCGAAAACGCCGGCGCGATCACCGCGATCGTCTTGCGACCGGCCGCCGCCAGGCGCGCGACCTCGTCGACGGTATAGGGCTTCAGCCATTCTTCGGGGCCGAAAACCGACTGGAAGGTCGTCGCCACGCGGTCCGCATCCCAACCCAAACGGTCCCGCAGGAGCCGCGTCGTTTTCTGGCACTGGCAATGGTAGGGATCGCCCTGGGTCAGGTAGCGCTGCGGCATGCCGTGGTAGGAGCAGACCAGCACATCGGGTGCATCGGCCGCGGTCGGATAGACCCGCTCGACCGACTGGGCGAGGGCCTCGATGTAGCTCGGGCGGTCGTAATAGGCGGGCACCGTCCGCACCGCCGGCTGCCAGGTCGCCTCCATCAAGGCGCGAAAGAACTGGTCGTTCGCGGTCGCGGTCGTCGGCGCCGAGTATTGCGGGTAGAGCGGAAAGAACAGGATCCTGTCGCATCCCGCCTTGATCATCTCGTCGAGTTTCGCCTTCGTCGACGGGTTGCCGTAGCGCATCGCGAAATCGACCATGACGCTCTCGCCGAACCGGCCTTCCAGGCGGGCCCGGAGCGCATCGGCCTGCGCACGGGTGATGGTCAGCAGCGGGCCTTCGTCGGCCTCGGTGTTCCACACCTTGCGGTAATTGGCGCCCGAGCGGAACGGACGGATCGTCAGGATCGGCCCCTGCAGGATCGGCTGCCATTTCCACGCCGGGTAATCGATCACCCGTCGGTCGGAGAGGAACTCGTTGAGATAGCGTCGCATCGACCAATAGTCGGTCCCGTCCGGCGTGCCGAGATTGGCGATCAGCACCCCCACTTTTGCGGCTGGCAGCTTGGGGTGATCGGCGGGCATATGGGTCGTATCGCGCATCGCGTGGCTCTCTTGCTTTGATCGTTCGGTGATAGCTTGCCCTCGACTACGGTCAATCGGGCAAATCGGATGTTGCCTGGCCAAGCGCGTCGGTGAGGCGAGCCGCGGCGCTGCCGGGTCTCAGCGGTTTCTGCTGGCTCTCGTGCGGGGCCCAGCCAGTGAGGAAAACCATCTCGAACGTTGCCGGAATCCGTCCGTTCTGGCCGTAAACCTCGGCGTAGCTCCGGGCAGCCTGCGTGAACAATGCCCGCCCGGTCGGGCCGGCGCGCTGCGCGAGTGCGTTGCCCTCGCCCATGGCGCGAAGATCCCGCATCAGCGCCCAGAGATCGCCGTAGGTCACGGTGCGCAGGGCGGAATCGGCCACCGGAAGCGCAAGCCCGGCCATCTGAAGCATCCCCCCCAGATCGCGGATCTGGGCCATCGGCAGCACCCGCGGGCTGAGACCGCCGGTCAACGCCGTCTCGGTCTCGGCCAGCACCGCCCGCAGCTCGGCCAGCGTCTGCCCGGCAAAACTCACGCCGAGGAACAGCCCATCCGGCACCAGCGCCTGGCCGCATTGGAAAATCTGGGTGACCGGGTCGTTGGACCAGTGCAGCGACAGCCCATGCACGACGAGGTCGAACGCGCCGGGCTCCAGGTCGAGGATATCGTCGTCGGCGACAATCGTCGCACCGGGGAAATATCCGCGCCACAGCTGGGGAAATCCGGTCACGACGGCGACCGCCGTAAACCTCCTGTTAACCATTTCCAGACGATCCTTCACCTCGTCGGCCGCGGCATGTTGCAGGAACATGCCGTCGTCACGGGCCCGGGCGCGGTTGCGGGCAAGGCGATTGCGGTCGACGAGGTCAGCCATGCCGCGGACCATAGAAGGAGGCGCATGAAATGCAATCGGCCCTGGCGGTGCTCTACCCGGCGCAATGCGTCGGCTGCGGCGAACCGATCGAAGACACCCACGGGCTCTGCGGCAAGTGCTGGGCCGAGACCCCCTTCGTGACCGGGCATGTCTGCGACAAATGCGGCTGCCCGCTGCCCGGAGAGACCGACGGCGCCGCGGATCTCTGCGACGATTGCCTGCAGGTCGCCCGCCCCTGGTCGCGTGGCCGGGCGGCGCTGACCTATGCCGACCAGGGGCGCCGCTTCGTCATGGGCATCAAGTATTACGACCGGCTGGACTACGTGCCGCCCGCGGCGAGCTGGATGGCACGCGCCGCGCGTCCCTTCCTCACCCGCGACCTGCTGGTTGTGCCTGTGCCCGCGCATTGGACCCGGATCTTCCGCCGGCGATACAACCAGGCCTCGGAACTCGCCCGGGCGCTGGCCAAGGACACCGGGCTGGACGTGGCGCCGACCGCCCTGGTCCGGCCGACCCGCACCGAGAAACAGGAACGCAAGACCCGGCAGGAGCGATTCGAAAACCTCGCCGGCCGCATCGCACCGCATCCGAAACGCGGCGCGCGGCTGAAAGACCGGCGAATCCTCCTGGTGGATGACGTTTTCACCTCCGGCGCCACCTTTGCCGCCGCCACCGAGGCCTGCCTGGAAGCCGGTGCCCGCGAGGTCTTCGTTCTGGCACTGGCACGCGCGGTCAGAGACACCTAAGTTCTCGTCGAAACGGCGCGCGCGCGCGTCTCGAAAAGGACTGACCATGCAAGCGGTGACCATCTACACCAAACCGTTCTGCGGCTATTGCCATGCCGCCAAACGCCTGCTGGCGCACAAGGGCGTCGACTTCACCGAGATCGATATTTCCGCCAACCCGGAGTTGCGGCGGGAAATGATCCAGAAGGCGGGGGGGCGTTCGACCGTGCCGCAGATCTGGATCGGCGAGACCCATATCGGCGGCTTCGATGACATCGACGACCTCGAAGGCCGCGGGCGGCTCGACCTGATGCTCGAGGCCTGAATGCGCGCCGGGTTGATCCAGCTTTGCTCCGGCTCCGATCCCGCAGCGAATCTCGTGGCCACCCGGGCGTTTCTGGGCGAGGCCGCGGCCGGCGGAGCCGATTTCGTGCTGACCCCGGAGGTCACCAATATCGTCACCGCCGACCGCACCCAGCTGGCCGCCCGGCTGCACCCGGAAGCGACCGACCCGACCCTGGCAGCGCTGCGGGACGAGGCCAGGGCGCTGGGCATCTGGGTGCTGATCGGCTCGCTGGCGTTAAAGACCGACGACCCGGCCGGACGGTTCGCGAACCGGTCCTTTCTCGTCACCCCCGAGGGTCGGATCGCCGCTCGGTACGACAAGATCCACATGTTCGATGCGGATGTCTCGAAAGCCGAAAGCTACCGCGAAAGTGCGGCGTTTCGTCCCGGTGACCGCGCGGTCATGGCTGACACGCCGATGGGCAGGATCGGGCTCACGATCTGCTACGATCTGCGGTTCCCGGCGCTGTTCCGCCGCCTCGCCCAGGCGGGCGCGCAGATCATCACGGTGCCGGCCGCCTTTACGCCCGAAACCGGGAAGGCGCATTGGGAGAGCCTGCTGCGGGCCCGCGCCATTGAAAACGGTGCCTTCGTGCTGGCGCCCGCGCAAACCGGACAGAACACGCACCGGAGGGCGACCCATGGCCACACGCTGGCAATCTCGCCCTGGGGAGAGCGGCTCGCCGATGGCGGAACCGCACCGGGAGTCACGCTGGTTGATTTCGATCTCGCCGCAGTAGACGATGCGCGCAGCCGCATATCCTCGCTCGACCACGAGCGCGAATTCCAGGGCCCCTGATGCCTGATAGTACCGAAAGCCTGTCCGCTGCCCTTTTCAGCGAGATGTTCATGGCCGACCAACTGGCCCGCACGGCGCTGACGAAAGTGCTGCCGAAAGGCATGGAGCTCAGCCATTTCGCGGTGCTGAACCACCTGGCCAATGCCGGCGAGGAAAAAACGCCGGCCGGTCTCGCGCGCACATTCCACGTCACCCGGGGTGCGATGACCAACACGCTCGGCAAGCTCGAATGGGCCGGGCAGGTGCATATCCATCCCGACTGGGACGATGCCCGCCGCAAGCTGGTCACGATCAGCCCGGCCGGCCGCGCCGCGCGCGATGCAGCGCTCGCCGCGATCGCGCCGCTCATAGCGGAGGTCGTCAACCGGATCGGCCCCGACAAGGTGCGTGCGGCGATTCCGGTGCTGCGCGAGATCCGCGAGCAGTTCGACCAGCCCGACTAGGAGCCTCCCCGCGTGACCCCGCCCCGAAGAGGGGCGCGGCGCAAACAGTCTCTAGTCCGGCCGAACCGATGCGGTCACATAGTTCACGCTGAGGTCGCGCGCCGAGACCGACCAACTCCAGGTGAGCGGGTTGAAGACGAAGCCGGATTTGTCGATCACCGCGAGCCCCGCGCGGATCAGCAGGTCTTCGAGCTCGGCGGGGGTGAGGAACTTGGACCACTCGTGGGTGCCGACCGGCAGCCAGCGCATCACCCGCTCGGCCCCGAAGATCGCGATCGCATAGCTCTTCGGGTTGCGGTTGATCGTCGACGTGAGGGTGAGCCCGCCGGGCTTGAGAAGGTTGCGGCAGGCGGTGAGATAGTCGATCGGGCTCGCGACATGCTCGACCACTTCCATGTTGAGCACCACGTCGAACTGTTCGCCCGCCTCCGCCAGGGCTTCCGCCGTGGTGTGGCGGTAGTCGATCTCGAGCCCGGATTGCTCGGCATGGATCTGTGCCACGGGAATATTGCGCGGCGCCGCATCTGCGCCGACGACCCTGGCGCCGAGCCGTGCCATCGGCTCCGAAAGCAGCCCGCCGCCGCAGCCGATATCGAGCAGGCGCAACCCGTCGAACGGCAGCGGCCGGTTCAGATCGCGCTCGAAGCGGGCGGCGATCTTTTCGGTGATATAGCCGAGCCGCACCGGGTTCATCATGTGCAACGGCTTGAACTTGCCGGTCGGATCCCACCACTCGGCGGACATCGCCTCGAATTTGGCGACTTCTGACGGATCGACGGTTGTCTGGGCGGATGTCATGGTAACTTCTTTCTCGTGGCGATCATGCAGCCCGCGTTATATATGGAGCATATGGATCGATCTCCACGACATAGCACCGCGGCCGGAAAACTCTACCCCAACCGCGAGCCGTTCCGGCGTCACATGCTGGAAGTCGGCGACGGCCATACGCTCTATGTCGAAGAGGTGGGCAACCCGATCGGCTACCCGGTAATCGTGCTGCACGGCGGGCCAGGTGGGGGCTGTTCTCCGGCGATGCGCCGGTTCTTCGATCCGGAGAAATACCGTGTGATCCTGTTCGACCAGCGCGGTTGCGGTCGGTCGCGCCCCCATGCCTGTGTCGAGGCCAATACCACCTGGCACCTGGTGCGTGACATCGAACAGATCCGCACCAGGCTGGGGCTGGATCGCTGGATCGTATTCGGCGGAAGCTGGGGGGCGACGCTTGCGCTCGTCTATGCCCAGGCGCATCCGTCCCGGGTCGCCTGGCTGGTGCTGCGGGGGGTGTTTCTTGCCACCCAGGGCGAACTCGACTGGTTTTACGGCGGTGGCGCGGGGCGGTTCTGGCCCGATCTCTGGGCCCGGTTCGTAGAGCCTATTCCGCCTGAAGAACGCGCCGACATGATCGCCGCCTACCACAAGCGCCTGTTCTGTGGCAAACGCGCCGAAGAGGTGGTCCACGCCCGCACCTGGGCCGGCTGGGAAAACGCGCTCGCTTCGATCGAAAACGACGGTGCGGTCGCCGAGAGCCCCGCCGACTACGCGCTCGCCTTCTCGAAACTCGAAAACCACTATTTCATCAACAAGGCCTTCCTTGGCCCGGATCACCAGATCCTCGCCAACATGGCCCGGATCGCCCATGTGCCCGGCACGATCGTCCAGGGCCGGCACGACATGATCTGTCCGCCGGGCACCGCCTGGGAGCTGCACCGAGCCTGGCCGTCGAGCGAATTGCACATCATTGCGCGGGCCGGACATGCCGTATCGGAGCCGGGCATCGCCGCGGAACTGGTGCGCACGATGGACAAGCTCGCCCGGCAGGGCTCGACCCTGGGGTTGTAATCGCCACCACGATTCCCATGTTAACAATACTTAACATGTAGGAAAGAAAAATGAACAGCACGGCCTTCTGGAACCGCATCGCGCGGAAATACGCCGCATCGCCGATCTCCGACGAAGCCGCCTACAGACGCAAACTCGCGCTGACCCAGGCGCGGATGACCCCCGAGACGGAGGCGCTGGAGTTCGGCTGCGGCACCGGCGGCACCGCCCGCAAACATGCCCCGCACGTGAGATCCTACCGGGCCACGGACTTTTCGCCGGCGATGATCGAGATCGCCCGCAGCAACGGGGCCTTGCCGGAAAACCTGACCTTCGAGGTGGCCGCATTCGACGACATGGCGCTCGAAGATGCGCAATTCGACATGGTGCTGGGCCTGTCGATCCTGCATCTCGTGCCCGACCCCGACGTGACCATCGCCAAAGCCTTCCGGGGGCTGAAGCCGGGCGGATGTTTCGTCAGTTCCACCGCTTGCCTCGGCACGATGTGGCCGCTGAAACTCATCGCCCCGCTCGGCCAGGCGATCGGCCGCCTGCCGCAACTGAGCTTCTTCACGGCCGACGGTTTGCGGGACAAGATCCGCGCCGTCGGTTTCGAGATCGAGGAAGACTGGGTGCCCGCAGGCGGGCGGACATTGTTCCTGATCGCGCGCATACCCGCGTAAAGCTTTTCCTTGCAGACTCACCCGGTCCCGCCTATATCCCCTTTCAACAGCGGCGCTTCGGCTTCCACCCCCGAGGCTCCACCGGAAAATCCAACGGGCCCGCTGGCCCGTTTTTTTGTGCCTGACCGAAATCTCTGAACACAGACCATGATCGACCTCGTCGCCAAGACATCCATCGACCAGCGCCTTGCGCGCCTGACCCGCCCCGTGATCGAGGGGATGGGCTTCGAGCTGGTGCGCCTGAGGTTGATGAGCGGCAACACACCGCTCCTGCAGATCATGGCCGAAAAGCCGGATGGCGGGATCGAGGTCGACGACCTCGCCGAGATCAACACCGCCGTGAGCGCGGTGCTCGATGTCGAAGACCCGATCAGCGAGAATTACACCCTCGAGGTTTCCTCGCCGGGCATCGACCGGCCGCTGACCCGGCTGAAGGATTTCGACCAGTGGACCGGCTATGTCGCCAAGATCGAAACGTCCGAGCTGATCGACGGGCGCAAGCGCTTCAAGGGCGTCTTGCAGGGCACCGAAGGCGACGAGGTGCTGATCGAGATCGAGGACAGCGGCGCGCCGGTGACCATCGGGCTCACCTTCGAACTCCTGGCCGAGGCCAAGCTTGTGCTGACCGACGAGCTCATCACCGAAACGCTGCGCGCCCGCAAACATGCAGGCGAGATCGACGAAACCCAATACGACGTCATCGAAAAGGAAATCGCGCCCCTCGGGAGCGACGACCAGAACGACGGTTCCGAGGAGGACTGACCCATGGCAATCACTTCTGCCAACCAGCTTGAACTTCTGCAGACCGCCGAAGCGGTTGCGCGCGAGAAGATGATCGATCCGGCGCTGGTGATCGAGGCGATGGAAGAAAGCCTCGCCCGTGCCGCAAAGAGCCGCTATGGCGCCGAACTGGATATCCGCGTCTCGATCGACCGCAAGACCGGCCGCGCGACCTTCACCCGGGTGCGCACCGTGGTCGAAGACGAGGAGATGGAAAACTACCAGGCCGAGCTGACGGTGGCGCAGGCCAAGCAGTATCTCGACGATCCCAAGGTCGGCGACACCATCGTCGACGAAGTGCCCCCCGTCGAGATGGGCCGGATCGCCGCCCAGAGTGCCAAGCAGGTCATCCTGCAGAAGGTGCGCGAGGCCGAGCGTGACCGGCAATACGAAGAATTCAAGGATCGCGCAGGCACGATCATCAACGGCGTGGTCAAGCGCGAGGAATACGGCAATGTCATCGTCGACGTCGGCGCCGGCGAAGCCATCCTGCGCCGCAACGAGAAGATCGGCCGCGAGAGCTACCGCCCGAACGACCGCATCCGCTGCTTCGTGAAGGATGTGCGCCGCGAGGCCCGGGGCCCGCAGATCTTCCTCAGCCGCACCGACCCGCAGTTCATGGCGGAACTCTTCAAGATGGAAGTGCCGGAAATCTACGACGGCATCATCGAGATCAAGGCCGTCGCCCGCGATCCCGGCTCGCGCGCCAAGATCGCGGTGGTGAGCTACGATGGCTCGATCGACCCGGTCGGCGCCTGTGTCGGTATGCGCGGCAGCCGGGTGCAGGCGGTGGTCAACGAGCTTCAGGGCGAGAAGATCGACATCATCCCGTGGAACGAGGACGTGCCGACCTTCCTGGTCAACGCGTTGCAGCCCGCCGAGGTCTCGAAGGTGGTGCTCGACGAGGACGCCGGCAAGATCGAAGTCGTGGTGCCCGACGAGCAGCTTTCGCTCGCCATCGGCCGGCGCGGGCAGAACGTGCGCCTCGCCAGCCAGCTCACCGGGCTCGATATCGACATCCTCACCGAGGAAGAAGAGAGCAAGCGTCGCCAGGCCGAGTTCGCCGAGCGCACGAATCTCTTCATGGAGACCCTTGATCTCGACGAGTTCTTTGCCCAACTCCTTGTGGCCGAGGGGTTCACCTCGCTCGAAGAGGTGGCCTACGTCGAGATCGACGAACTCCTGGTGATCGAAGGCATCGACGACGACACCGCCAAGGAACTTCAGGCGCGCGCCCGCGATTACCTCGAAGAGCAGTCGAAGAAGGCCATGGAACATGCCCGCGAACTGGGTGTGCAGGACAGCTTGGTGAATTTCGAAGGCCTGACGCCGCAGATGATCGAGGCCCTGGCCGAGGACGGCGTGCTCTCGCTCGAGGATTTCGCCACCTGCGCCGACTGGGAGCTGGCCGGCGGCTGGACGACGGTCGACGGCGAACGGCAGAAGGACGACGGTCTGCTCGAGAAATTCGAGATGAGCCTCGAGGAGGCTCAAAACCTGGTGATGACCGCCCGCATCCAGCTCGGCTGGGTCGATCCCGCCGACCTCGTGAAAGAGGAAGAAGAGGCCGAGATCGAGGGCGACGAAACCGAGGAGGCCGGGGCCTGATCTTGGGGCCCCGGGGGATCGGCATATGACCCGCGGAGGTCGGCCGAAGGACCGGACGGGCGCGTCGGAACGGCGCTGCATCGTCACGGGCGAGGTGAAACCGGTGCCGGAGCTCATCCGCTTCGTCGTCGGCCCCGGCGATGTGATCGTGCCGGACCTGCTCGGCAAGCTGCCGGGCCGCGGCATCTGGGTGAGCGCCGACCGTGTCTCGCTCGAGAAGGCGGTGGCGAAAAACCTGTTCGCCCGGGCTGCCCGCCAGCCGGTAACCGTGCCGGAGAACCTGGTGGACCACATCGAGACGGCCCTGGCCGACCGGGTGGTGCACCTGATCTCGCTCGCGCGCAAGGCGGGCAAGGCGGTGGCCGGCTATGAGAAGGTAAAAGACTGGCTCGGCAAGGAAGAGGCCCGGGTGTTGATTCAGGCATCCGACGGGTCGGAACGAGGGAAATCGAAGCTGCGCACCCCCTATGGTGGGCGCTTCATCGGCTGTTTGACCGGCTCCGAATTAGGTTTGGCATTCGGCCGGGAAAATGTGATACATAGCGCGCTCGCGGGTAGCGGACTCACTTCACGTGTAGTAGAGGATGCCGCGAAACTGTCCGGATTGCGCAAAACAACGGACGGCGGGACCGCCCGCCGGAAAGGTACGAAAACAATATGAGCGAAAGCGACGGCAAAAAGCCCCTTGGTCTGCGTGGAGGCCGGCCCGGCCAGGTGAAGCAGAGCTTCAGCCACGGACGCACCAAGAACGTGGTTGTGGAGACGAAACGCAAGCGCGTCGTCGTCCCCAAGCCCGGTGCTGCGCCCGCCACCGGCGCAGGCGCCGGCAAGGCGTCCGCCCAGGATCCGTCGAAGCGCCCCGCTGGCATCTCCGACGCCGAGCTCGAGCGGCGGATGAAGGCGCTTGCCGCAGCCAAGGCCAACGAGGCCGAAGAAGCCCGCACCCGTGCTGCCGAAGAGAAGGCCCGCGAGGAAGAACGCGAGCGCCGCCGCGCCGAAGCGGAAGAAAAGGAGCGCGCCGAGCAGGAGCGGGTCGAAGCCGCGAAGCGCAAGGCCGAGGCGGCCGAGGAAGAAGAACGCAAACGCAAGGCGGCCGAGGCCAAGGCCGCCGAGCCGGCACCCGATCCCGCCGCCGCTCAAGCGGTCGAAGCCCGCACCGCGAAGAGCGCCGCACCCCGCAAGGTCGAGCGCGGCCGCGAAGGCGACCGCGATACCCGCGGCCGGGCAAAGTCCGACGACGGCGCCCGCCGATCCGGCAAGCTCACGCTCAATCAGGCGCTCTCGGGCGGCGAAGGCGGCCGGCAACGGTCGGTCGCTGCGATGCGTCGCAAGCAGGAGCGGATGCGCCAGAAGGCGATGGGTGGGGCGACCACCCACGAAAAGGTCGTGCGCGACGTCCAGGTGCCTGAAACCATCGTCGTCTCCGAACTCGCCAACCGGATGACGGAACGCGTGGCCGATGTGGTCAAGGCGCTGATGAAAATGGACATGATGGTCACGCAGAACCAGTCGATCGACCAGGACACGGCCGAGCTGATCATCGAAGAGTTCGGCCACCGGATCCATCGGGTCTCGGATGCCGACGTCGAAGACGTGATCAAGACCGAAACCGACAATCCGGACGATCTCGTCCCGCGTCCGCCGGTCATCACCGTCATGGGCCACGTCGACCACGGCAAGACCTCGCTGCTCGACGCGATCCGCCATTCCAAGGTGACCGCCGGCGAAGCGGGTGGGATCACCCAGCATATCGGCGCCTACCAGGTGACGACCGACGGCGGCCAGTTGCTGTCGTTCCTCGACACGCCGGGCCACGCCGCCTTCACCTCGATGCGGGCCCGTGGCGCCCAGGTGACCGACATTGTCGTTCTGGTCGTCGCGGCCGACGATGCGGTGATGCCGCAGACGGTCGAGGCCATCAACCACGCCAAGGCCGCCAAGGTGCCGATGATCGTGGCGATCAACAAATGCGACAAGCCATCGGCCAATCCTGACAAGGTGCGCACCGACCTCCTGCAGCACGAGGTGGTCGTCGAAGGGATGTCGGGCGACGTGCAGGATATCGAGGTCTCTGCCGTCACCGGCCAGGGTCTCGATGAACTGCTCGAGGCCATCGCGCTTCAGGCCGAGATTCTCGAACTCAAGGCCAACCCGAAACGGGCGGCGATGGGTGCCGTGATCGAAGCCCAGCTCGACATTGGCCGGGGCCCCGTGGCCACCGTGCTCGTCCAGAACGGCACCCTGCGCCAGGGCGACATCTTCGTCGTCGGCGAGCAGTGGGGCAAGGTCCGCGCAATGGAGAACAGTCGTGGCGAACGGGTCACGGAAGCCGGCCCCTCGGTGCCGGTCGAAGTGCTCGGCCTGAACGGCACGCCCGAAGCGGGCGACGTGCTCAACGTGGTCGAGACCGAGGCCCAGGCGCGCGAGATCGCCGAATACCGCCATCAGGCCGCCAAGGACAAGCGTGCTGCCGCCGGTTCCGGCACATCGCTGGAACAGCTTCTTGCCCAGGCCAAGGCCAACGAAAACGTCAGCGAGCTGCCGATCCTGGTGAAAGCCGACGTGCAGGGCTCGGCCGAAGCGATCGTTCAGGCAATGGACAAGATCGGCAACGACGAGGTGCGGGTGCGCGTGCTGCACTACGGTGTCGGCGCGATCACCGAGACCGACATCGGCCTTGCCGAAGCCTCGGGCGCGCCGGTCATCGGCTTCAACGTCCGGGCCAACGCCCCGGCGCGCAACAGCGCCAACCAGAAGGGCGTCGAGATCCGCTATTACAGCGTGATCTACGATCTCGTCGATGACGTGAAAAAGGCCGCCTCGGGTCTTCTGGAAGCCGAAGTGCGCGAGACCTTCATTGGCTATGCGTCGATCAAGGAGGTCTTCAAGGTCTCGCATGTCGGCAAGGTCGCGGGCTGTCTCGTGACCGAGGGCGTCGCCCGCCGGTCTGCGGGTGTCCGCCTGCTGCGCGACAACGTGGTGATCCACGAGGGCACGCTGAAGACGCTGAAGCGCTTCAAGGACGAGGTCAAAGAGGTCCAGTCCGGCCAGGAATGCGGCATGGCTTTCGAGGCTTATGACGACATCCGCGCCGGCGACGTGATCGAGATCTTCGAGCGCGAGGAAGTCGAACGCACCCTCGAGTGACCCGCGCCGTCAGGGGCAACGAAAAGGGGCGCCCGGCGGCGCCCCTTTTTCTTTGAACAGAGCCGGATCGCCCCGGTCAGGCCTCGGCGAGAATTCTCGCGACCGGGCGCCCGACGTATTCGCGTTTTCCGACCCGCACGACCATGCGGCCATCGGCAAGATTTCGGACCCAGAGGCCCTGAACCGAGATGTAATTGCCCACGATGATCGTCTTAACCATGTCCAATCCCCCATCAAGACCGGCCGATCATGCCGGTATTGCGGGCACTCTGTAAACAATTACCTCCCGTTGCACGCGATTGGTTCACAACCAGTCGCGCAGGATCGGGATCAGAGGTTCATCGGCGGGGGGCATCGGGTAGGTCTTCAGATCGCCCGCGCGGACCCACGCAAGCCTCTGACCTTCCAAGGGAATCACGCTTCCAGACCAGCGTCTGCAGGCAAACAGCGGCATCAGCAGGTGGAACTCAGGGTAGCTGTGGCTGGCGAAGGCGAGCGGCGCGAGACAGGAGGCACTGGTGTCGATTCCGAGCTCTTCACGCAACTCGCGAATGAGCGCCGCCTCGGGCGATTCGCCTGTCTCGACCTTGCCGCCGGGAAATTCCCACAGCCCGGCCATCGACTTGCCCTCGGGACGCTGCGCCAGCAGCACCCGCCCGTCGATGTCGATGAGCGCGACGGCAGAGACGAGCACGATCTTCATCGAAGCGTCAGGACCGGTAATCGGCGTTGATCCGGATGTAGTCGTGCGTGAGGTCGCAGGTCCAGACCGTCGCCGCGCCCTCGCCGATCCCGAGATCGACGGCAATGACGAGCGCGTCGTTCTTCATGTAGGAAGCGCCCTGCGCCTCGCGATAATCGGGCGCCACCCAGCCGGAGTCGGCCACGAGGATGTCGCCGAACCGGATCGTGAGCCGGTCACGGTCGGCCTTGGCCCCCGACTTGCCGATGGCCATGACGATCCGACCCCAGTTCGGGTCCTCCCCGGCGATGGCGGTCTTGACCAGCGGCGAATTCGCGATCGCGAGGGCATGCGTGCGCGCATCCGCATCCGACGCCGCGCCGGTCACCCGGACCTCGACGAACTTGGTCGCTCCTTCGCCGTCGCGCACCACCTGGTGGGCGAGATCGCGCATCACGTCGCCGAGCGCGTCGCGGAACCCGGCGTTGTCGGCGGTGATCTTCACACCCGACGCGCCGGTCGCGGCCAGCAGCAGGGTGTCGGAGGTCGAGGTGTCGCTATCGACGGTGATGCTGTTGAAGGTCGGCCCGATGAGGTCCGAAAGCATCGCCTGGAGGTCGGCCTGCGCCACCACGGCATCGGTGAAGAGATAGACCAGCATCGTCGCCATGTCGGGCGCGATCATGCCGGACCCTTTGGCAAACCCGGCAATGCGGACCGGGCGGCCGTCGATCTCGATCTCGGCCATCGCACCCTTGGGATAGGTGTCGGTGGTCATGATCGCGCGCGCCGCACGTTCGATGCCTTTCGCATCGAGGGCAGCGGTCAGTTCACCGATCTTCGCGGTGATGCGGTCATGCGGAAGCCGCTCGCCGATCACCCCGGTTGAGGCGGAATAGACCCTGTTTTCCGCCACGCCGACCGCCTTTGCGACGGCCGCGCAGACCGCCTTGACCGAACCCTCGCCGTGCTTGCCGGTGAAGGCGTTGGAATTGCCGGAATTGACGATGATCGCCGCGCCGCCGGACGGGTCGGACCCGAGCTTGGCCTGGCAATCGAGCACGTTGGCCGACCGGGTGGACGACCGGGTAAAGACACCCGCGATCGCCGTGCCCGGGTCGCAGACCGCGAGCATCACGTCGAGCCGACCGGGATACCGCACACCGGCCTCGGCGGCGGCGAACCGCACCCCACCGATCACGGGCAGCGGCGCAAACCCGCCAGCCGGCGCAAGCGGAGACACCTTGGGCCCGCGAAGTGCCTTGATCCGGGCTTCGGTGTCTTTCACCTCGGCCTGAAGTTCGGCGAGACGCGCTTCCAGTGCGTCGAGTGTCACATGCTCCGCCATCATGCGCCTCCGTCAGTCCAGAATCGCGGGATCGCCGAGCACGCTCGGGTCGATCCCGGAAACGTCGGCCCGTTCGATCTCGGCGGCGGCCAGCAAGGTGGCGAGGGCTTGCTCGATTGCGTCGTTCTCGAGTTTGGCCGCGATCTCGGCCCGCACCTCGTCAAGCGCCGGCGCGCCCTTCATGCGCTTTTCGTTGAGTTTGACCACGTGCCAGCCGAATTGCGTCTGGATCGGGCCCGCAACATCGCCGGCCTCCATGCCGACCACGGCGTCCTCGAACGGCTTGACCATCATGCCGGGGCCGAACCAGCCGAGCGCACCGCCGTTGGGCCCCGACGGGCCGATCGATTTGGTCTGCGCCAACTCGGCGAAATCCGCACCGCCCTCAAGCTCCGTGAGCAGGGCCGCGGCCTCCTCTTCGGTTGCCACCAGAATGTGCGACGCGTCCCACTCCTGGGTCGGTTCGGCATCGGAGTACTCGGCGTCATACGCGGCGGCGATGGCATCGTCGGTCACCGCCTCGGAGACGACGGCGCCAAGTTTTTCGGCCGCGACGATCGAGCGTTTCTCGTTGTCGAGCTGGACCTCGACCCGGCGCGTCATTTCGCCTGCGGCCTGGCTCAGAACCGTCTGCTGGATGAGCATTTCGACCAATCCGCCGAACAACTCCGGGCTCGGCTGCGCCTGGTACTGCGCCGGCAGGGTCTGCAGGGCGATCACCAGATGACCGAGGGTGATGACCTCGCCGTTGACAGTGGCGACGACGGTATCGGCCGACACCTCCTGCATCTCCGCCGGCGTTTCGGTCGTCTCGGGTGATTCCGGCGCGGGCGTGGCATCCTGCGCCCAGGACGCGCCGGCCGCGGCAAAGGCGATCGCGGCGCTGGCAAGGAGGGCGGTAGGTTTGACCATAAGTTTCATTGGGTTTCCTCGGGTCCTGCCGGCATCCGGCGTCGTTGACACTTTCGACCCCCGCCCTTACATCGCAAGGGTCCCGCGGAGGGCGCTACTCGCGCCCTTGATATGGGGCCGTGCAGGTGCCGGCAAGGCCATGCGCACAGACGTGAACGAATAAGGTCGGGCGGAAAAAAACATGCTGGGTATCGGAACACTGGCCAAAAAAGTCTTTGGCACCCCGAACGATCGGAAAATCAAGGCGACCCGCCCGATCATCGAAAAGATCAACGCCCTCGAGGAAGAGTTCAAAGCGCTGTCCGACGGTGAGATCATCGAGAAAACGGAGAGCTTTCGAAAGCGCGTCGCCGATGGCGAGAGCCTCGAAGACCTGCTGCCGGAAGCCTTTGCCAATTGCCGCGAGGCGGCCAGGCGCGCGCTGGGGCTGCGGGCCTTCGATGTGCAGCTCATGGGCGGCATCTTCCTGCACCAGGGCAATATCGCCGAGATGAAGACCGGCGAGGGCAAGACCCTCGTCGCCACCTTCCCCGCCTATCTCAACGCACTCACCGGCAAGGGCGTGCATATCGTTACCGTCAACGACTACCTCGCCAAGCGCGACTCGGACTGGATGGGCAAGGTCTACGCGGCGCTCGGCATGACCACCGGCGTGGTCTACCCGCAGCAGCCCGACGGCGAGAAGCAGGCGGCCTACGCGGCCGACATCACCTACGCCACCAACAACGAACTGGGCTTCGACTACCTGCGCGACAACATGAAGGCCGAGCTCAGCCAGATGTATCAGCGCGATCATCATTTCGCGATCGTCGACGAGGTCGATTCGATCCTGATCGACGAGGCGCGCACCCCGCTGATCATCTCGGGGCCCAGCCAGGACCGCTCCGAGCTCTACGTCACCATCGACAAGCTCATTCCCGAGGTGCACGAAGAACACTACACGCTCGATGAAAAGACCCGCAACGTCACCTTCACCGACGAGGGCAACGAGTTTCTCGAAGAGCGGCTGTCGGCCGCCGGGCTGCTGCCCGAGGGCCAGACCCTCTACGATCCCGAGAGCACGACGATCGTCCACCATGTCAACCAGGGCCTGCGCGCCCACAAGCTGTTCACGCGCGACAAGGATTACATCGTTCGCGATGGCGATGTCGTGCTGATCGACGAGTTTACCGGCAGGATGATGCATGGCCGCCGTCTTTCGGAAGGCCTGCACCAGGCGATCGAGGCCAAGGAGGGCTGCAACATCCAGCCCGAAAACGTCACCCTCGCCAGCGTGACGTTCCAGAACTATTTCCGCCTCTACGACAAGCTCTCCGGCATGACCGGCACGGCGCTCACCGAGGCCGACGAATTCGACGACATCTACAAGCTCGGCGTGGTCGAAGTGCCGACCAACCTGCCGGTCACCCGGGTCGACGAGCACGACGCGGTCTATCGCACGGCCAACGAGAAGTTCACCGCCATCGTCGAAGAGATCAAGAAATCGCACGAGAACGGTCAACCGGTTCTGGTCGGCACCACCTCGATCGAAAAATCGGAGTTTCTCTCGGAAATGCTCACCAAGGAGGGCCTGACGCACAACGTGCTGAACGCCCGCCAGCATGAGAAGGAAGCCCAGATCATCGCCGACGCCGGCAAGCTCGGCGCGATCACCATCGCCACCAACATGGCCGGCCGGGGTACCGACATCAAACTCGGCGGCAACGTCGAGTTCAAGGTGATGGAGGCCCTCGCGGCCGATCCCGACGCCAACCCCGACGAGGTGCGCGCAAGGATCGAGGCCGAGCACAAGGACTGGGAGCAGAAGGTCAAGGACGCCGGAGGTCTCTACGTGCTCGCGACCGAGCGCCACGAAAGCCGTCGGATCGACAACCAGCTGCGCGGCCGCTCGGGGCGCCAGGGCGACCCCGGCCGCTCGGCCTTCTTCCTCTCGCTCGACGACGATCTCATGCGCATCTTCGGCTCGGAACGGCTCGACAAGGTGCTGTCGTCGCTCGGCATGAAGGAAGGCGAGGCGATCGTTCACCCCTGGGTCAACAAGTCGCTCGAACGCGCCCAGGCCAAGGTCGAGGGGCGCAACTTCGACATCCGCAAACAGCTCCTGAAATTCGACGACGTGATGAACGATCAGCGCAAGGTGATCTTCGGTCAGCGCCGGGAATACATGGAAGACGAAGACCTGTCGGATGTCACCCAGGACATGCGCCATACCGTGATCGACGATCTGGTCGCGCAATTCATGCCGCCCCGGTCCTACGCCGAGCAATGGGATACCGAAGCGCTCTACGCTGCGATCATCGAAAAGCTCAACGTCGACGTGCCGGTCATCGAATGGGCCAAGGAAGAGGGTGTGGACGACGAACACATCCGCGAACGTCTCTACCAGGCGACCGACGCCCAGATGGCCGAAAAGACCGAGGCCTTCGGCGCCGAGACGATGCGCTCGATCGAAAAACAGATCCTGCTTCAGACCATCGACGGCAAGTGGCGCGAACACCTGCTCAGGCTCGAGCATCTTCGCTCGGTTGTCGGGTTCCGTGGTTACGCCCAGCGCGACCCGCTCAACGAGTACAAGACCGAGAGCTTCCAGCTGTTCGAAAACATGATCGACTCGCTGCGCGTCGAAGTCACCCAGAAGCTCGGTCAGGTGCGTCCGATGACCGCCGAAGAGCAGGAGCAGATGATGCAGCAGATGCTGGCACAGCAGCAGGTGTTGGCGGAAGCGCAGAAAAAGGCGGCCGAGCAGATCCTCGGCAAGGCGGAATTGCCCAAGGGTGTCGCGGTCGCCGGGTTCGACGAGGACAAACCCGAAACCTGGGGCAACCCCGGCCGCAACGATCCCTGCCCCTGCGGCTCCGGCAAGAAGTTCAAGCACTGCCACGGCGCGTTCTGAGGCAATTGCGGCCCCTTTGTGGCCCCCGCCCGGGTTTCCGGGCAGGGGCCGGGCCCAAAATTGGCGTTCACATGACATGACGCCGGAAAATGCTTGCACCGCAGGCATTTACGTCAAATTCACCATGAGAAACAAAACCGGAAATGGCCACCTTCTGTCCATTTCGTCGGCGTATTGCTGAAGAAAACTGCCCGTCGACGGAATCTATTGGAGATCGCCATGTTTGCCGATCTGAAAGACAAGGCCGCCGGGATTGACCGCAAGAGAGTCTATACCGCCGCGGCCGCACTGCTGATCGCCGGTGCTGCCGGGCACTTCATGCAGCGGACCTCCGGGGGCGGCGGCAGCCCGGACATGATGAGCGCCGCGATCCCCGCCGTGTCGGCACCCGAGATCCTCGCCGCACCGCCGGAGGCCACGCCGCCGGACACCGTCGCAGCGGCCCCCGTACCGGACAGCCTGCCGGGCGTCGTCGAAACCCGGCCGGCGGAAGACGTCTTGGCGGAAGCCGAACCGGCAGCGCCGGAAATCACTGCCCCGGAGGCCGAGGCAGAGCTGGCCATGACCGACCCGGCCCCGGCCGCCGAAGACGAAACCCCCGCCCCGGTGATCGCCGCCGCGCCGGCGATGGTCCGACCGAAGCCAAAGCCCGAGATCATCCCGGAACTCGGTGTCGCCAGCACGGCGATCTACCCGGCGCCCAAGGCCGATCTGCTGCTGGAGGAAGTCACCCGGGCCGCAACCGACCCGCTGCTGACCATCACCGAGCCGACGCCCGAGCGCCCGCTAGACAGCGTGTTCGCCGCCGCGTCGGATCCGCTCGGCCTGCCGCCGACCGCCACGATCGCCCCGGCCGAACCGGAGGTCGCGGGCTGTGCCATCGACGTGCAGGGCAGTGTCAAAGCCGGTGCGCTCATGGAGCTCAGCATCACGGCGCCCTGCAATTCGGGCGAGTCGGTCGCCTTCGAACATGCCGGGCTGAAATTCAGCGAACAGCTTGGCCCCGACGGGTCGCTGATCGTGGAGGTGCCGGCGATGACGGCCTCTGCCAGGGTGGCCCTGCATTTTGCCGACGGGGCCGACAAGGACGTCGAACTCAACGTACCGGATTTCGAAGCCTTCGACCGCATCGCGGTCATCTGGCAGGGCGCCACCGGGCTCCAGCTCCACGCCCTCGAAGGTGGAGCCGGCTACGATGAGGCCGGTCATATCTGGGCCGATACGCCGGGCACGCCCGATGCGGCCATCAAGGAAACCGGGGGCTTCATCTCGGTGCTCGGCAGCACCGCCAGCGGATTTGCCGCCGACGTCTACACCTATCCGGCCGGGCTGATGCGCCAGGGCATCGAACCGGAGGTCTCGATCGAGGCCCAGGTGATGGAACACACCTGCGGCGGCGAGATCGAGGGGTGGATCCTGCGCACCAACCCGGGTCGTGCGCCCAATGTCGAGCCGCTCAAGATCATGGTGCCCGGGTGCGAGGCCGTGGGCGAGTTCCTGGTGCTGAGAAACCTGCCCGTAGAGCTCAAACTCGCGCGGCGGTAACGGGCAAGACCGGCAAGGAACAGGCGCGGCGATCTTCGCCGCGCTTTTCCTATCGAGCGCCTGCCCGGCGCCGCCACGCTCGTCCGCCCCGGCCTTGCCGGATCTCACCCCCTCGGGCCTTCCCAGCCGCGTTAGCCGCGATCGCGGTGATCGGCCGGTCCGCACTCACTCAGCTGGCGGTCCGGCGCGGCGGTGTCACAGAAGGCCCGCGTCGCGGAAACTGACCTCTTTCGATCGCCCGATCACGAGGTGGTCGTGAAGGGTGATGTCGAGGGCTTCGAGCGCAGCCCGGACCCGATCGGTCATGGCGATGTCGCTGTCCGACGGGGTGGGATCGCCGGAAGGGTGGTTGTGGACGAGGATGAGGGCGGAGGCGTTGAGCTCCAGCGCCCGCTTTGCCACCTCGCGCGGGTAGACCGGCACATGGTTGACGGTGCCCCGGGCCTGTTCCTCGTCGGCGATCAGCGCATTCTGTCGGTCGAGGAACAGCACCCGGAAATGCTCGGTGTCGCGATGCGCCATGGCGGTGCGGCAATAGTCCAACAGGGCATCCCAGGACGAAATCACCGAGCGGCGGAACACCCGGGCGCGGGCCAAACGTTGCGCCGCCGCCTCGATGATCTTGAGCTCTGTCACCACCGAATCGCCGACGCCGTTCTGTTCCAGAAGCCGCAGCTCGGGGGCCGAGACCACCGCGTTGAAATCGCCGAAACGATCCAGCAGCGCGCGCGCCAGAGGCTTCGCGTCCTGCCGGGGCAGGGCACGGAACAGAACCAGCTCGAGCAGTTCGTAGTCGGGCAATGCTTGAGCGCCGGCCTCGCGGAACCGCGCGCGCAGGCGCTGGCGATGGTCGGCGATGTAGGACGGCAGGCGCGCGGCGCGGTCCGCAGCCGGGGAAGGGGGCCCTTCCACCGCGAACAGGGGAAGGGCGCCGTCAGAAAGATGCGACTCACGACGTGTCATCCGATCAGCGTCCTGCGAATTGGTGAATCAACGGTTAACAACTTCAGGAAATTCGACCCGGTGTCGCATTCCGGCGGGTGACACAATCCGAACCAATTGCATGAAGACCCGCCATCCGCCGATCCCGGTTCACGGCCGTTTGGCCAGCGGCGGGTCCGGGCCCGGAGCGATGCCAAAGTTTGCCTGAATTTACCCGCAATAGTATCACATACGGGGGTCGAATTTCTGATGTACCAATGGCTTGCCCGGATGCGGGCCGGACCGTGGGCGCCGGCTCCCACTCAGCCCGATAGCAGAAACAATCACCCGGGATTCACGATCACTGGAGACACTAACAGGCCCACTAGAGACGTGACACAGGCCCCAGCCCGGCGCCGTGCGCAAACCGTGGTGACACAGCGCCCCGGCGCGCGTTTGTAGCACGATTCGAACACCCTGAAACGGATCCGGGTACATTCGGGCTGCCCCGGGGCAGGGGCGCAAGGGCGGACCCTTCCGCCCATGCTGTCATCGCAGGCCGTCGGCGGCCCGGCATCGCACCTTCGGGGAAGCGTTGCGGATTGACATGGCGTCAGAGTCGGTTCAATATTTTTTGGCGGCTGAAATAAATCTCCCCGCGGGAGGAACCATGTATCTCGGACTCGATCTCGGCACGTCCGGCCTGCGTGCCATTCTCGTGGATGCGGACGGGAACGTTCTCGTCGCATCCGACCAGGCCTACCCCGTTTCTCATCCCCATTCCGGCTGGAGCGAACAGGACCCCGCCGACTGGGTCAGCGCCACCGAACGCGCGCTCGACGCGCTGAAAGCCAGCCACCCGGCCGCGCTCGCCGCACTCAAGGCGATCAGTTTCTCCGGCCAGATGCACGGCGCGACCTTGCTTGACCGCGCCGACAAGGTGCTGCGCCCGTCGATCCTGTGGAACGACACCCGCTCGGCCAGTGAGGCCGCGGCGATGGACGCCGACCCGGCGTTCCGCACGATCAGTGGCAATATCGTCTTCCCCGGCTTCACCGCGCCGAAGCTCGCCTGGGTCAGGCAGCACGAACCGGCGATCTTCGACCAGGTGGCGATGGTGCTGCTGCCCAAGGATTACCTGCGCCTCTGGCTGACCGGCGACCATGTCTCCGACATGTCCGACAGCGCCGGTACCTCGTGGATGGATGTCGGCAAACGGGCCTGGTCGAAAGACCTGCTCGAGAAATCCGGCATGCGAGCCGACCAGATGCCCCGGCTTGTCGAAGGCACCGAGGTGTCGGGAACGCTGCGGGCCGAGCTCGCGCGCCGTTGGGGCATTGCCGGCACCGTCAAGGTCGTCGGCGGCGGCGGCGACAACTCGGCCTCGGCCTGCGGGGTAGGGTGCTTCGACGAGGGCGACGGTTTCGTCTCGCTCGGCACCTCCGGCGTGCTGCTCTCGGCCAAGGCCGGCTTCTCGCCGAGCCCGGCGACGGCGGTCCACACCTTCTGTCACTCGGTGCCGGACACCTGGTATCAGATGGGCGTGATCCTCTCGGCCACCGACAGCCTCAACTGGCTGGCGGCACAGACCGGCAAGAAACCGGCAGAGCTCAGCGCGCTGCTGGGCGACCGCATCGACGGCCCGGGTCAGATCCGGTTCCTGCCCTACCTCTCGGGCGAACGCACCCCGCACAACGATGCACGGATCCGTGGCGCCTTCGCCGGCATCGGCATCGGCGACGGGCACAAGGCGCTGACCCAGGCGGTGATCGAAGGCGTGGCCTTCGCGCTCAAGGACAACCATGAAGCCCTGAAAGCCACCGGCACCGAACTCAGGAGCCTGCTCGGCATCGGCGGTGGCTCGAAGTCGGACTACTGGGTCGAGCTGATCGCCACCTTGCTTGGCGTGCCGATCGACCTGCCCGAAGCCGGCGATTTCGGCGCCGCCCTCGGCGCCGCCCGCCTCGCCATCGTCGGCGATACCGGCGCCGCCCCATCGCAGGTCATGACCCGCCCCGCGGTCGCCCGCACCATCGAACCGCGTCAGGATCTCGCCGGCGCCTATGACGACGCCTATGCGCAGTTCCGCGCCCTCTACCCGGCCATCAAGGAGGTCCTATGAGCACCGGATTCTTTTCCGTCGACAAGATCCCTTTCGAGGGGCCCGACAGCACCAACCCGCTGGCCTTCCGCCACTATGATCCGGACGAGATCGTCCTCGGAAAGCCGATGAAAGAACAGCTCCGCTTCGCGGTCGCCTATTGGCACAGCTTCGCCTGGGAGGGGCTCGATCCTTTCGGCGGTCCGACCTTCGACCGGCCCTGGTATCCGCAGAACAGCGTCGAAAAGGCCAAGGTGAAGGCCGACATCGCTTTCGAGCTGTTCTCCGCCCTCGGCGCGCCGTTCTACTGCTTCCACGACGCCGACATGCGGCCCGACCTCGGCAGCTTCAAGGCCAACCAGCGGGCCTTCGACGAGATCGTCGATGTTTTCGCCGCCAAGCAGAAAGCGACCGGTGTCGGCCTGCTCTGGGGCACCGCCAACCTGTTCAGCCACCGCCGCTTCATGTCCGGCGCCTCGACCAACCCCGACCCGGACGTGTTCGCCTATTCCGCCGCGACGATCAAATCCTGCATGGATGCGACGAAGAAGCTCGGCGGCCGCAACTACGTGCTCTGGGGCGGGCGCGAGGGCTATGAGACCCTGCTCAACACCGATCTCGCCCGCGAAGACCGGCAGATGGGCCGGATGCTCAACATGGTGGTCGAGTACAAGCACAAGATCGGGTTCGGAGGCCAGATCCTGGTCGAGCCCAAGCCGCAGGAGCCGTCGAAACATCAGTACGACTACGACGTCGCCACGGTCTACGGCTTCCTCAAGCGCCACGGGCTGGAAAACGAGGTGCGGGTGAACATCGAACAGGGCCACGCGATCCTTGCCGGTCACAGCTTCGAGCACGAAGTCGCGCTCGCCCAGGCGCTCGGGATCTTCGGTTCCATCGACATGAACCGCAACGACTACCAGTCCGGCTGGGATACCGACCAGTTCCCCAACAACGTGCCGGAAGTGGCGTTGGCCTATTATCACATCCTCAAGCATGGCGGCTTCGAGCGCGGTGGCGGCACCAACTTCGACGCCAAGCTGCGGCGCCAGTCGATCGATGCCGACGACCTGCTGATCGGCCATATCGGCGGCATGGACACCTGTGCCCGGGGCCTCAAGGCTGCTGCGGCGATTATCGAGGACGGGACCATGGAGAACTTCGTCGAACAACGCTATTCCGGCTGGAACAGTGACTATTGGCAGGGTGTCCTTGCCGGCGGCGGATCGCTTGTCGAGATTGCCGCGAAGGTCGAGGCCGAAGGGACCGAACCGGAACCGCGCTCGGGGAAACAGGAGTTTCTCGAGAACGTGGTCAACCGGTTCGTCTGAGCCATGATTACGCGTGGCGTGAGCACCATCGGTGGACGGGCTGTGGATGCGGCCCGGCTCACCGTAGGCGACATGGAGGTCGGGCTCCTGAGTTACGGTGCCCTGACCCGGAGCTGGCGGATCGGCGATCGCAACATCGTGCTCGGCTACGATGACCCCGCCGCCTACGAGACCGATCCCTATTACCACGGCGCAATCGCGGGGCGGGTGGCCAACCGGATCGAAAACGCCCGTTTCATGCTGGCGGGCCGGGAGGTGCAGCTGCCGGCGAACTACGGTCCGCACGCCCTGCATGGCGGACCGGAGGGGCTGAACAAGCGTCATTGGGCGCTGGAGGCCGATACCGCCGCCAATACGGCGCGGCTGACCTATTCCAGCCCGGACGGCGAAAGCGGCTTTCCCGGCCTGGCCGATTTCGAGGTGATCGTCACATTGACCGACAAGACGCTGGTCTATGACATGCGCGCCGAGGTCGACCGGCCGACGCCGATCAGCCTGGTGCAGCACAACTACTACAACCTGACCGGCGGCGAGATCTGGGACCACGTGCTGAGCGTGCCCGCGCAGGAGTATCTCGTGTCGCAGGGCGATCACCTGATCCAGACCGGAAAGCGTGCGCCCGTTGCCGGAACCCGCAACGATTTTCGCGTCGCCCGCAGCTTCGGCGATGCCGATCGCGACCGGGCCGGGATCGACGTCTGCCTGCCGCTGCAAAGCGGCGCGCCGGGCGCGGTGTTGTCGGCCCCCGGCGGCCCGACGCTCAGCTTTTTCACCGGCCAGGCGGGCATGCATGTGTACGATTCCAACACGCTCGGACCGCCGTTCTCCCCGTTCACGGCGATCTGCCTGGAGCCGGAAGCCTTTCCCGGCGCGCTCAACCATGATCACTTTCCGAGCATCATCGTGACGCCGGACACCCCTTACCGGCAGGTCCTGACCATCGAGGTCGATTGATGCGCTGGGTCCTCCCCCTCCTGGTGCTGGCCTCGGCCGCGTCGGCGGGGGAGCTGCCTGATGCGATCACCGATGCGGATTACATGGTGACCACGCCCGAGGAAGTCGCCCTCGGCCAGCTCCTGTTCTACGACCCGCTGCTCTCGGGGTCGAAGACGGTCGCCTGTTCCACCTGCCACCACCCGTCGCTCGGCACCTCCGACGGGTTGTCGCTCGGCATTGGCGACGGCGGAACCGGCCTCGGCCCGGAGCGCCGGCTCGTTGCCGACAACCTGCCCGAGCAGCGCATTCCCCGCAATGCGCCCGGGTTGTTCAACCTCGGGGCGCATGAGTTCACCTCGATGTTCCACGATGGCCGGCTGGAGGCGGATCCGACCAAGCCCGGCGGCATCCGCACCCCGCTGGGCCAGGACATGGTCGCGGGGTTCACCGGCGTGCTTTCGGCGCAGGCGATGTTCCCGGTTCTGAGCCAGGACGAGATGGCGGGCCACTACGGCGAGAGCGACATCTCCAAGGCGGTGCGGACCGGGGTGCTGACCGGCCCGGGCGGGGCCTGGGACCTGATCGCGCGACGGGTCGAGGAGGTGCCGGAATACCGCGCCATGTTCGACGCGGTGATCGGCGAACGCCCGATCCTGTTCACCGACATCTCCAACGTCATCGCCGCCTTCATCGCCTTCGAGTGGCGCGCCGACGACAGCCCGTTCGACAGGCATCTGCGCGCAACAGAGCCGCTTTCCGGGCCCGCTGGCGAGGGGATGGCCCTGTTCTACGGCAAGGCCGGGTGCGATGCCTGCCATTCCGGCAAGTTCCTCACCGACCAGTCGTTCCACGCCATTGCCATGCCCCAGATCGGCCCCGGCAAGGTGGAGCGGTTCGAAAGCGACAGCCGCGATGTCGGACGGTTTCGGGTCACCGGCGATCCGGCCGACGCCTACAGGTTCCGCACGCCGTCGTTACGCAATGTCGCGCTGACCGCACCCTATGGGCACGCCGGCGCCTATGCCACTCTGGAGGCCGCGGTGCGCCATCATCTCGATCCGGTCGCGTCGCTCAAAGCCTATGACATCTCGCAGGCCATCCTGCCGGAGCTGCCGGGTGCAGAGCAAACCGACCGGATCATCCTGTCGAGCGCAGCAGAAATCGCGGCGATCGCGGCAGCGAACGAACGGGCGCCGGTCGATCTCACCGACGACGAGGTCGCCGCCCTCGTTGCCTTTCTCGAAAGCCTGACCGACCCGGTGAGCGGGACCGGCAGGCTCGGCGTACCGGACAGGGTCCCAAGCGGACTTCCGGTGGATTAGAGCCTTTCGCGTGTCACACCACCTGTGCCGCGTGTGATCCGCACGGTGCCATCCGCCTCCACCGGCATCCACTCGGTGACCGTGCCGTCCGGCCAGGTGACGCGCAGTTCGGCACGCTCCGCGGCGCCCAGACCGAAATGTTCGGGCAGCGCCACCCCCGAGGCATGGGTGCCGCCGACGGTGATCTCGCGCATGACGGCGCGGTCGCCGATGCGCAGGTCGAGCCAGGCGCCGACGGCGCGGCTGTTCGGCCCGGTCTGGCGCAAGTCGACGGCGAGCCAGTGCCCCTCGGTCTGGGTGCTGTTGGCGTAGACCTCCATCGGCACCCGCCGATTGACGACCGCGAGATCGAGCCGGCCGTCGAGGTTCAGATCGGCCAGAACCGCACCGCGCGACCGCGCGAGCGATGCCACGCCGGCCTCGACACTGGCCTCGCGGAACACGCCGTCCATCCCCTGCATGAGCAGGTTGTTGGGGTCTTCCATCGCGTTGGACGGCATCTGTTCGACATTGCCCTTGGCGATGAACACGTCGTCGCGCCCGTCGAGATCGACATCGCCGAACACGATGCTCCACCCCGTGGAAGGCCGGCCGTCGTCGCCGAGATGCGGGCGCTGCGCGGCGGTGCCCATCGCGAAGGGCACGTCGCGCCAGATCGGCCCGCCGGCCTCGCGCAGTTGCAGCCGCTGGTCGCCCATCGTCGACAGAAAGACATCCGTCAGCCCGTCGCCGTTCACGTCGCGCGAGGCGATGCCCATGCCCCAGAGCGACTGGCGCTTCCAGCCCTCTGCCTCGGTATAGAGCCGCGGCGGGTCGTCCATCGCCCAGAGCTCCTCCTGGCCCGCGCGGACGTAATACTGCCGGTCGTTCGAAAGCCTGAGATCGGCCCGCCCGGTGCGATCCCAGTCGGAGAACAGCGCCGACAGGGCGCAATACCCGGGTTCGATCGACATCGGGGCGGAATAGAGACCGTTTTCGGGGCGATAGAGCTGGTTATCATCGCAGGCCTCGAACGGCCCCTCGGGATCATCCCGGTCGACATAATTGCCAAAGAACAGCGTCGGCAGCGCCCGGCCCGCCTCCCAGGTGGCGGTGAAAGAGGTGGTCCAGCGGTCGTCGCTCTCGAACCCGAGGTCGAAGGCGGCAAAGCTGCAGTCCGCCCCGCCCTTGAGCAGAAGGTTGTCGCCGACCCGCATGACCGCCAGATCGAGCAGACCGTCGCTGTCGATATCGAGCGGGTAGGCGCCGGTAACGCCTGTGAGCGCGAGCACGGAAGGCGTGTCGGCTCGGAAGGCCGGCGGAGCGCCCGGCGTGGCGGTCTGGTTGATGAACAGGGTGGCCGGGTTCGTCCCGCCGGCGGCGAAAAGCTCGGGCAACCGGTCGCCGTTGCAGTCGAAGGCCGAGACCCCGCCGCCGACGAAATGCTCCCATCCGCCGTCATAGACATGGCGGGTGATGTCGACCGGCGTGAACGCGGGCCCGGCGAGCGCCACTGCGGGCAGCACCGCAAACGCCAGCGCGCTACGCATCGTTCAAACGGCGCACCGCGAGCTCGGTCACGCCTTCCATCGCATAGGCCGCGGCCCCCTTGGCCCACATCATGTCGCCCCATTTGTGAATCCGCACCTCCGGCGGCGGGGCATCGACCTGAAGCACCTGGGTTTTCATCATCGCGATGACCTCGTCGGAATACAGGAAATCATGGCTCATGCGCTCGCCCGAGACGATGATCAGCCCGGGGTCGAAGATGTTGACGAGGTTGGCGAGCCCCATCGCGAACATCCGGCTGGCCCGTTCGAGGATCGACAGGGCGGTCCGCTCTCCCGATCTCGCGGCCCCGAACAGCGCGTCGAGCCGCTCCTCGGGGGTGCTGCCGCGCAGACCCGGATGGGTGACCGCAGCCTCGCGCAGCAGCGCGTAATCGGCGACATAGGCCTCGAGGCAGCCGCGCTGCCCGCAGCGACAGAGGGCGCCGTCGAGATGCACCTTGATGTGGCCGAATTCCGCACCGCACCCGCGGGTGCCGCGGTAGACCTGACCGTCGATGACGATGCCCATGCCGACCCCGTGCTCGATCGTCACGACGAGAAAATCGCGCACCCCGCGCCCCTCGCCGAACAGCTGCTCGGCCTTGGCGACCGAGTTGGCATCATTGTCGAGAAACACCGGCATCGGCAGGGCCACTTCCAGCTGATCGCGCAGCGCGACGTTGCGCCGGTCGAGCGACGGCGACCAGTGAACCAGCCCCTCCGGCACGTCGACCACCCCCGAGATCCCGACGCCGAGCCCGGAAAGGTCGCCAATCTCGCGTCCGGTCTCGGCCGCGGCCTCGCGCAGCGTGTCGACGATCTGCCGGGTCAGCGCTTCCGGCGACATCCGCGCCTCGGGAAGGGGCGATTCATGCTCGGACAGGGTCGTGCCGTCGAAATCGATCAGGATGGTGCTGATCGTGGCGGACGAGACCTTGATCCCGGCCAGGATATGCGCCGGGCCCCGCACCCGCAGCGCCACCCGGGGACGCCCGCGCCCGGCCGCTTGCGAAGAATCCGGCGAGACCTCCTCGACCAGCCCGGCCCGTATCAACTCGGCGGTGATCGCGGTCACCGTTGCGGGGCTGACCCCGGTCGCCTGTGCGATATCGATCCGTGCGATCTGCCCGGCTGCGCGGATCACCGCCACGACCTGGCTACGACTGGTTTCGCGCAGATCGCTGCCGGCGGACAGTTTTACGGCCCTCACCACAGCAAGCCTCCTCCTCCGTACCCACCTCACTACCATATTTGTGCCGGCGAAACGCAAATTTTTTTTGCCTGCTGAATTAATTGTGCTAGATTCCAGGTGTCACCGTCGAATCCGTGTCTCACGGGTTCGGAGCGGTGTTTGTTTGGGAGGACATCATGAAAAAAACAACTGTGTTTGCCGCGGCAATTCTTGGCGCGACCATGGCAACTTCGGCGCTCGCTCAGACCGTCGGCGTGAGCTGGTCGAACTTCCAGGAAGAGCGGTGGAAGACCGACGAGGCGGCGATCGTTGCCGCACTCGAAGCCGGCGGGGCGACCTATGTCTCCGCCGACGCGCAGAGCTCGGCATCGAAGCAGCTCGCCGACGTCGAAAGCCTGATCGCCCAGGGCGTCGATGCGGTGATCATCCTCGCGCAGGACACCCAGGCCATCATCCCGGCCGTCGAAGCCGCTGCCGTCGAAGGCATCCCGGTCATCGCCTATGACCGCCTGATCGAGGACGCACGCGCGCTCTATATCACCTTCGACAACGTCGAGGTGGGCCGGATGCAGGCTCGCGCCGTGTTCGCGGCCGCGCCCAAGGGCAATTACGTGATGATCAAGGGCTCGCCGACCGACCCGAACTCCGACTTCCTGCGTGGCGGTCAACAGGAGATCCTCCAGGCCGCGATCGACGCGGGCGACATCACCATCGTCGGTGAAGCCTATACCGACGGCTGGGTGCCGGCCAACGCGCAGCGCAACATGGAGCAGATCCTGACCGCGCAGGACAACATGGTCGACGCCGTGGTCGCCTCCAACGACGGCACCGCCGGTGGCGTGGTCGCAGCCCTCACCGCGCAGGGCATGGAAGGCATCCCGGTCTCCGGTCAGGACGGCGACCATGCCGCACTGAACCGCGTCGCCAAGGGCACCCAGACCGTGTCGGTCTGGAAAGACGCCCGCGAGCTCGGCAAGGCCGCCGGCGAAGCGGCCGTGGCGATGATCGGTGGCGCCAGCCTCGCCGACGTGGGTGAAACCGTGTTCACCACCCCGGGCGGCGTGGACGTCAACGCGATCTTCCTCGCGCCGAACCCGATCACCCAGGAAAACCTCTCCGAGGTCGTCGATGGCGGCTGGATCACGCTCGAAGCCCTGTGCCAGGGTGTCGAGAACGGCCCGGCGCCGTGCAACTGATCCGGACCTGAGACAAAGCCGCTCCCGGAGCCTCCGGGGGCGGCCAACCAGACCAGCTTCCCGGGGACGAACTGATGAGCGACACGACGTCCGAGCCGACGAAGGTTGGCTCCCGCAATATCCTCGCAGCACTGGAAATCGACACGCGACTGCTGGGCATGATCGGTGCCTTCGTCGCGATCGCCCTGGTGTTCAATTTCTGGACCGAAGGGCGGTTCCTCACACCGCGCAACATCTTCAACCTGACGATCCAGACCGTCTCCGTCGGCATCATGGCCGCCGGCATGGTCTTCGTGATCGTCACCCGCCATATCGACCTCTCCGTCGGCGCGCTGCTCGCCACCGTCTCGGCGCTGATGGCGATGACCCAGACCCAATTCCTGCCCAACGACCTGGGTCTCGGGCTCAACAACCCGGCGACGGTGTTCATCACCATCCTCATCGGCCTCCTGGCCGGCACCGCAATCGGCGCCTTTCACGGCTACCTGGTGGGGTTCCTCACCATCCCGGCCTTCATCGTCACGCTGGGCGGGCTGTTCGTCTGGCGCAACGTCGCCTGGTTCCAGACCCGCGGCCAGACCATCGGCCCGCTCGACGAACGCTTCCAGTCGCTCGGCGGCATCGGCGGCACCCTCGGCGAGACCGGCAGCTGGATCTTCGGCATTCTCGCCGTCGCCGCCGCGCTGTTCGGCCTGGCGACCGCGCGGGGCCGCAAGATCCGCCATGAATTCCCGGTGAAACCGCTTTGGGCGGAAATCACCCTCGGCGCGATCATCTCGGCCGCGATCCTCGGCCTCGTCCTGATCCTGAACAATTATGAAAAGCCGATGCGGGTGGTTCAGCGCGAATTCGCCGCCCGGGGCGAGACCATGCCCGAGGGCTATACCGAAGCCTACGGCATCCCCTATTCGGTGCTCATCCTGATCCTCGTCGCCATCGTCATGACCATGATCGCGACCAAGACCCGGCTCGGTCGCTACATCTTCGCCGCCGGCGGCAACCCGGAGGCGACCTCGCTGGCCGGGGTCGATATCCGCTGGTTGACGGTGAAGGTCTTCGCCATCATGGGCGCGCTCTGCGCGATCTCGGCGGTGGTGGCCTCGGCCCGCCTGACCTTCCACACCAATGACATCGGCACGCTCGACGAGCTGCGCGTGATCGCCGCGGCGGTGATCGGCGGAACCGCGCTTTCCGGCGGATTAGGCACGATTCACGGCGCCATTCTCGGCGCGCTCATCATGCAGTCGCTGCAATCGGGGATGGCCATGGTCGGGGTCGACGCGCCGTTCCAGAACATCGTCGTCGGCATCGTGCTGGTGCTCGCCGTCTTCGTCGACATCCTGTATCGCAAGCGCGCGGGGATCAAATGATGGCCAAGCCAACCGACAAGCAAACCCCCCTCGTCGAAATGCGCGACATGCAGAAGGCCTTCGGCGGCATCCGTGCCGTCGACCACGTGACCGTCGATCTCTACCCCGGCGAAGTCGTCGGCGTGCTCGGCCACAACGGCGCCGGCAAGTCGGTGCTGATGAAGATGCTCTCGGGCGCGATCAAGCGCGACGGCGGCGAGGTCTACGTCAACGGTCAGCACGCCGAGATCAACACGCCGCGCGACGCGCGCAAGTACAACATCGAGACGATCTACCAGACCCTCGCGCTGGCCGATAACCTCGATGCCTCGTCCAACCTGTTCCTCGGGCGCGAAATCACCACACCGCTCGGTTTCGTCGACGATGCCAAGATGGAAGCCGAGACCCGCAGGATCATGGGTCGGCTCACGCCCAATTTCCGCCGCTACCACACCCCCGTCGCCGGGCTCTCGGGCGGTCAGCGCCAGTCGGTCGCGATCAGCCGCGCGGTCTATTTCAACGCCAAGATCCTGATCATGGACGAGCCCACCGCGGCGCTGGGCGTGGAAGAGACCCGGATGGTGGCCGAGCTCATCGACGAGCTCAAGAAACAGGGCATCGGCATCTTCCTGATCGACCACGACATCCACCAGGTGAAGGCGCTCTGCGACCGCGCCTCGGTGATGAAGAACGGCAAGCTCGTGGGCACGGTGAAGGTCGACGAGGTGACCGAGGACGATCTGCTCGGCATGATCATCCTGGGCAAGAACCCCAAGGACGCGGCGGCCTGAGCGGCAAAACTCGCCTGAAGATCGTGCGGCCGGACGTTCTGCTCGGGCAGACGGTACGTAAAAACACCTGCGCATCCAGAAACCGTTTGAATTATGTGACTTGCTGCTTAGTGTTGGCACCGGTCCGGCCGCCGGCATGGCAGCTGGAACAGAAAGCAAAACCAAGAAGACGACAGTTTTAGGGAGGATAGCTCATATGGAGCGTCGTAAGTTTCTGACCGGTGCCGCAATCGGAACCGCGGGGGCCGCACTGGCCGCACCGGCGGTGGCCCAGGGCACCAAGACCATGACCATCGTATCGACCTGGCCGCGGGACTTTCCGGGGCTCGGAGTCTCGGCCCAGCGCCTTGCGGCGCGGATCACCGAGCTTTCGGAAGGCGCGATCCAGACCGAATATTTCGCTGCTGGTGAGCGTGTTGGCGCGCTCGACGTGTTCGACGAAGTCGCCTCCGGCAATTCCAACGCCTACATCGGTGCCGACTACTATTGGACCGGCAAGCATCCGGCTCTGGCCTATTTTACCGCCGTGCCCTTCGGCATGTCCTTTGCCGAGATCAATGCCTGGATCCTTTACGGCGGCGGCATGGCCCTGTGGGACAAGGTCCAGGACCAGTTCGGCCTCAAGGGCCTTCCGGCGGGCAACACCGGCACCCAGGCCGGCGGCTGGTTCAACAAGGAGATCGAATCGGTCGACGACTTCAAGGGCCTCAAGATGCGGATCCCGGGCCTCGGCGGCCAGGTGCTCTCCAAGCTCGGTGCTTCGACGGTGTCGCTTCCGGGCGGCCAGATCTACGAGAACCTCGTCTCCGGTACCATCGACGCCACCGAGTGGGTCGGTCCCTACAACGACTACTTCATGAAGTTCTACGAGGCGGCCAAGTACTACTACACCGGAGGCATGCACGAGCCGGGCGCCCAGCTCTCGCTCACCTCGAACAAGTCGTGGTGGTCGGGGCTCACCGACTGGGAGCGCGCAGTGATCACCGCCGCCTCTCTCGAGGAGAACTCCAACTCCTACTTCGAATCGATGGCGCTCAACGGCGAGTACCTGCAGAAGCTCGAAGACGAGCATGGCGTCGAAGTGCGGTCGTTCAACGATGACGTCTGGGACGGCATGGGCGAAGCGGCCGAAGAGGTCTTTGAAGAGACCGCGGGCTACGACGCGCTTGCCGCAGAGGTGAACGACGCGGTCCAGGCCAAGATGCGCGAAATCGGTCGCGGAATCTCGTTGTTCGAGGGCCAGTTCGTCAACCAGCGCAACCGGATCCTGGGTCTCTGAGCCCCGGACCCTTGTCATGACCTGACGGGCGGGGCTCCGGCCCCGTCCGTTTTCGGCGCAGCCGCACTGTGCCACACCGATGCGAACGCCAGGGGGACACATGGCCAGTGTAATAGAGCACGACGCGTTGCCGCGACACGGCCGGCCCGCGCCGGTCGCGCGCACCTTCGGATGGCTGATGCTGACCGTGCTCGTGGCGTTTCTCGTCAACAATATCCTTGTCGTCTGGTTCGATTTCCCCGGCCTGCGCGGCATCGGCGGTGAGGCCGGGCTTTTCGGATGGGCAAGCGTCGCACTCTATGGGGCCGCTCTGGCTGGCGCCATCGCGATTGTTTTCACGAGCCCCAACCGTTCGCTGCGCTGGGATGCCCATCTCGTCCATCGCTTCAACGTCTACCTGGTGCGCGCCCTCTTCTGGTCGATCTTCCTCGTTGGCGTGTTCGACGCCACCATCGCTTTTCTGCGTGCCGAGAACCTCACCGTTCCGCTGTTCGGCGAGGCCATCGGCCACGGCCTCACCCGCTCCAATATCGTTGGCCCCTGGGTGCATGTGCCGCTGATCGCGGTGAGTTTCGTACTGGCGGGCTTCACCCGCACCCTCGGCTTTCCCTGGCTCGCGCTGCTGATCGTCGCCGCCGAACTGCTGATCGTGATCTCGCGCTTCGTTTTCTCCTATGAACAGGCGCTGATGGGCGATCTGGTGCGCTACTGGTATGCGGCTCTATTCCTCTTCGCTTCGGCCTATACGCTCTACGAGGAAGGCCATGTGCGGGTCGACATTCTCTACGCCGGTCTCGGACGCACCACCCGCGGCTATCTCAACGCCCAAGGCACGATCTTGCTCGGCCTCACCACCGCCTGGGTGATACTCTGGATCGCCTTCAACGGCCCGCAGTCGATCGTCAACGCACCGGTCAAAAACTTCGAGATCAGCCAGGCCGGACCCTTCGGCATGTATGTGAAATACCAGATGGCCGCCTTCATCGGCCTCTTTGGCGTGACCATGCTGATCCAGTTCGTCAGCTACTTCTTCGATGCCGTTGCCGATTGGTACGACGAACCGGGCCACCGCGCCCCCGGCCATTCTTCGGCCCATTGAGGTGACACCATGGAGCTCTTCTTCCTTCTCCTGCTGATCGTCATCATGGCCGGTGCGCTGGGCTCGGGTTACCCGGTGGCCTTCGCCCTGCCGGGCTCTGCGATCATCACCATCGCGCTCGCCGCCGGGGCGGGCTGGATCTTTGCCGGCAGCACCGATGCCTATTTCCATTCCGGAGGCCCGCAGCAATGGCTCTCGGCCGGGGTGACCAACCTCAGAGGGGTCTATTGGGAGGTGGAGCGCGATACGCTCATCGCCATTCCGCTCTTCATCTTCATGGGCATCATGCTTCAGCGCTCCAAGATCGCCGAAGACCTGCTGGTGACCATGGCGCAGCTGTTCGGCCCCGTCCCCGGCGGCCTCGGCATTTCGGTCGTGTTCGTGGGTGCGCTGCTTGCCGCCACCACCGGCATCGTCGGCGCAACCGTCGTCGCCATGGGCCTGATCTCGCTGCCCGCGATGCTGCGCAACAAGTACTCGACGCCGCTCGCCACCGGCACCATCGCCGCCTCCGGCACGCTCGGGCAGATCATCCCGCCCTCCATCGTGCTCATCATCCTCGCCGACCAGCTCGCCTCCGCCGCCGACCAGGCCTCGACGCTGCGAAAAGCCTTGCACAAGGACGCCACCGGCGAGCTTTCGATGCCCTCGGTCTTCGACGTCGCCGGCACCTCTGCCGGCGAGATGTTCCTCGGCGCCTTCATCCCCGGCCTCGTGCTCGTCGGGCTCTACATGCTCTACATCCTCATCTATGCCTTCCTGCGCCCGAAAATGGCGCCGGCAGTGCACTATGATGACGAGTACAACGCCGCCTTCTGGCGCAAGGTCTTCATCACCCTGGTGCCGCCGCTGGCGCTCATCTTCCTCGTGCTCGGCTCGATCATCGCCGGCATCGCCACGGTGAACCAGGCCGGTGCGATCGGCGCGGCCGGGGCGCTGATCATGGCGGGCTACCGTCTGCCCGACAGCCGCTCCCGCGGCCTCTATGCCCCGTCTCTGCTCGCGCTCGCGGCGCTCGGGCTGCTCGGCTACGCGCTCTCGGCCTTCGAGATGAACATCAAGGCGATGGACACGCCCGCCGACCGGATCGGCATCGCCCTCGGTGTCCTCGGCACGGTCATGCTGCTGGTCTCGCTGATCTGGTCGGGTATCCGGGTGCTCCGGCTCGAGCAGACGCTTCAGGGCGTGATGCTGGAGACCGCCAAGACCACCTCGCTCGTGTTCATCATCCTGCTGGGCGCCGCCATGCTCACCGCGGCCTTCCGCGCCTTCGGCGGCGAAGAACTGGTGCGCGATTTCCTGGTCTCGCTGCCGGGTGGGTTCTGGACCCAGTTCGTCATTGTCATGGCGGTGATCTTCGTTCTCGGCTTCTTCCTCGATTTCATCGAGATCGCCGTGGTCGTGGTGCCGATCGTGGCCCCGATCCTGCTCGCCGATCCGGGCGCCAATGTCACCGCGGTCTGGCTCGGGGTGATGATCGGCCTCAATATCCAGACGAGCTTCCTGACCCCGCCGTTCGGCTTTGCGCTGTTCTACCTGCGCGGCGTGGCGCCGGCGATCGTGCGCACGGTGCAGATCTACAAGGGCGTCATACCCTTCATCCTGCTGCAGATCCTGGCCCTCGGCATCGTCGGCGGCTTCCCCCC
>SWCD01022956.1_pt1:0-2500 | contig 62552 bp, 52 predicted proteins | sample 4693011 | NCBI WGS metagenome assembly SWCD01 (sample SAMN10267278, study PRJNA491770) | bioreactor metagenome | isolation source: DHS bioreactor inoculated with marine | place: Japan: Omine Ridge, Nankai Trough
ATCAGCCTGTTATCCCCGGAGTACCTTTTATCCTTTGAGCGACGGCACTTCCACTCGCAGCCGCCGGATCACTAACTCCTGCTTTCGCACCTGCTCGACCTGTATGTCTCGCAGTCAAGCTCCCTTATGCGTTTACACTCGACGCATGATTACCAACCATGCTGAGGGAACCTTTGAGAGCCTCCGTTACAATTTGGGAGGCGACCGCCCCAGTCAAACTACCCGCCTAACACTGTTCCGAATCCAGATTCATGGACCGCGGTTAGAATCCAAATAAACCAAGGGTGGTATTTCACCATTGACTCCACCGAAGCTAGCGCCCCGGTTTCAAAGTCTCCCACCTATCCTACACATGACCTATCCGAACCCAATGTTAGGGTGCAGTAAAGGTTCACGGGGTCTTTCCGTCCATATGCGGGTAACCGGCGTCTTCACCGGTACCACAATTTCACCGAGCTCGTGGTTGAGACAGTGCCCAGATCGTTGCACCATTCGTGCAGGTCGGAACTTACCCGACAAGGAATTTCGCTACCTTAGGACCGTTATAGTTACGGCCGCCGTTTACTGGGGCTTCGGTTCACAGCTTCTGCCGATAAATCGGCATAACCACTCCCCTTAACCTTCCAGCACCGGGCAGGTGTCAGTCCCTATACATCGTCTTAATTGACTTCGCAGAGACATGTGTTTTTGTTAAACAGTCGCCTGGGCCTTTTCACTGCGGCCTCTTTCAGCTCCATCAGTATTAATTTCACTTACTTGAGGCACTCCTTCTCCCGAAGTTACGGAGTTAATTTGCCGAGTTCCTTAACCACGACTCACTCGAGCGCCTTAGAATACTCATCCCGTCTACCTGTGTCGGTTTGCGGTACGGACCGATAATACTCTCCTGTACGAAGCTTTTCTTGGCAGCATGGTTACGATCAGTTTATGAGCATAAGCTCTCCCGTTCGTGCCTCAGGGTTAAAAAAGAGCGGATTTGCCTACTCTTTACCCCTACACACTTAGACCACCTAATCCAACAGGTGGCTGACCTTCACTTCTGCGTCCCTCCTTACAGTCGAACAAATATTACCGGGTACAGGAATATTAACCTGTTTTCCATCGTCTACGCCTCTCGGCCTCGACTTAGGACCCGACTAACCCTGAGATGATTAACATTGCTCAGGAAACCTTAGACTTACGGCGCAAAGATTTTCCATCTTTGTTATCGTTACTTATGCCAACATTTGCTTTTCTATCCGCTCCAGAGAACCTCGCAGTTCGCCTTCAATGCAAATAGAATGTTCCTCTACCGCTACTCCGATAAATCGGAATAGCCCATAACTTCGGCAAGTAGTTTAAGTCCCGCAAATTGTCGACGCTAAGTCGCTTGACTAGTGAGCTATTACGCACTCTTTAAATGTGTGGCTGCTTCTAAGCCAACATCCTAGTTGTCTGAGCAACTTAACATCCTTTCTCTGTTAACTACTATTTAGGGGCCTTAGTTGATGGTCTGGGTTGTTTCCCTCTTGGCAATGAAGCTTATCCCCCACTGCCTGACTCCCGAGAAACATGTGACAGGAATTCGGAGTTTGTCTGGGTTTGGTACCCTTGTGAGGGCCCTAGCCCAATCAGTGCTCTACCTCCTGCACACTATTACTCGAGGCTAGCCCTAAAGCTATTTCGAGGAATACGAGCTATCTCCGAGTTTGATTGGCCTTTCACCCCTACCCTCACCTCATCCAAGCGGTTTTCAACCCGCAATGGTTCGGACCTCCATGACGTTTTACCGTCACTTCATCCTGGACAAGGGTAGATCACTCGGTTTCGCGTCTGCCGCATGTTACTGAAACGCCCATTTCAGACTCGCTTTCGCTACGGCTGCGTCTCTTAGAGACTTAACCTTGCAACATACGAGCAACTCGTTGGCTCATTATCCAAAAGGCACGCTGTCATCCCGATAAATCAGGACTCCAACTGCTTGTAAGCATACGGTTTCAGGTACTATTTCACTCTCCTAATAGGAGTACTTTTCACCTTTCCCTCACGGTACTTTTTCACTATCGGTCACAAGATAGTATTTAGCCTTACCAGATGGTTCTGGCAGATTCCCACAAAATTCCACTTAGTTCGCGGTACTCGGGAACGTTTTCCAGGAAGTTATAATATTTTCGTTTAAAGGACTATCACCTTCTATGGTTGAACTTTCCAGAACATTCAACTAATATTATAATTTTTTACTTCCCGACCTATTCGTAATTCAGTCTGATAACGCCCCACAACACCTTTAACACAACGGTTACGACCTTTAACATGTTATAAGGTTTAGGCTATTTCCCTTTCGCTCGCCACTACTCAGGAAATCATAGTTATTTTCTCTTCCTCCAGGTACTTAGATGTTTCAGTTCTCTGGGTTAGCTTCTCACATCCTATGTATTCAGATGCGGATAATCTCGCATTACCGAGATTGGGTTGTCCCATTCGGAAATCCACGGGTCTTCGGTTATTTCCACCTAACCGT
>SWCD01022956.1_pt1:5000-62552 | contig 62552 bp, 52 predicted proteins | sample 4693011 | NCBI WGS metagenome assembly SWCD01 (sample SAMN10267278, study PRJNA491770) | bioreactor metagenome | isolation source: DHS bioreactor inoculated with marine | place: Japan: Omine Ridge, Nankai Trough
AGAAATCGAAGGAAACAAATTATTGAGAGGTCATAAATTTTGACACACATTATTCTTTGAGGTATTATTTCCTTTTTTATATATTTATAGTATAAGATTAATAATCATTGGAGTGTGCTAAGGATTTTTCTACTTGTTCTAATCATCAACTAATTATAGGTGGTCTTATGCAAAATATTGCATTGGAAGAAACAAGGAAAAATCCTTTATCTGATTTAATCAATGATGAAACCTACATGCTGCTTGACAGCCGAGGCTTAATAAACGAAAAGTCGGTTAGGGATTACAAGATCAGAAAAAAGTATAAGCATTTGCGCGAAAAGGAATTAAGCTCGAGCGATGCAATTGATACTCTACGAAAAGAGTATCCTTATTTGCAATTTGATACAATTAGAAAGATAGTTTATCAAATTCAGAAATAATTAGTCTTGATTCTTTAATTTTCAAAAATTATATTTTGAAGCACTCTATTAGATCTGTATTGATCTTTTAGTTTGTTTAAGTGCCCAGTGTCTCCCCCCAGCACTGGGCTTTTTTATAACTTGGAATACTTAAAATGGCTAAAGTACGAAAAAGAGTAAAAGCGACTAACAAAAGATTTGAGTCACCCTTTCAAAATTATTGGACCAAGAACAATTACTTACTTTTAGGTGTTGGAATTTTAGTTTTAATTATCGGTTATTTTTTAATGTCTCAAGGTCCTTGGGATAACCCATTATCATTAACAATTGCTCCATTAGTATTGTTGATAGCCTATGTAATTATTTTCCCGCTTTCAATTATGTACAAGAAAAAGTCTAAAAATTCCGACAGCGAAAAATAATGCAATTGTGCAGAGTTACAGGCAATTTGGTCGCCACACAAAAGAATGAACATCTTGTCGGGCATAAACTTCTGATCGTGAGGCAAATTGATTTAGAAGGTAATTTGATCGGCGATGATGATTTGATATCCTTGGACCTAATTGATGCCGGCATTGGTGATATTGTTCTAGTTGCGAAGGAGGGCGACGCAGTTCAGCAGATTCTCGGACATAAAAATGCTCCGGTAAATACAATTATTATTGCAATTGTAGATGATATTGAGGTAGCTGCTTAAATTACACTTAGGGTGTTATCATTGAATGAAAACAAATTTCAGTTTTTACTTAATTTAAAACTTCTTTTAAGTACCGAGGGAATCGGTCCTGGTAAAATATTTTCCCTACTTTCAAAGCTTAATTCACTCGAACAAATATTATCATCCAAAATAAATTCACTTGTACACGCAGATGGGATTAGCAAAAACTTGGCAAGTAGAATTTTACAAATCAATTCAAAGAGAAATGAATTTGAGGAGAATTTCAGAGCCGAGTTAGAAAGGCTTCAAAAATTGAATGGGGAAATTATAACCTATTGGGATGATGAATATCCAAAATTACTGCGAAAAATTTACTACCCCCCGCTGTTGTTATATGTCTTAGGTTCATTTTCCGAAAAGGATGATTATTCAATTGCAATTGTTGGAACGCGCAGACCGACAGAATATGGAAAACTTCAGGCACAAAAAATATCTGCAAGCTTGGCAGAGCAAGGGATAACAATTGTGAGCGGTCTTGCAAGAGGTATTGATTCAATTGCTCACAACTCTGCTATGAAAGCAAACGGGAGGACAATCTCTGTAATCGGTTCCGGGCTGGATGTAATTTATCCACCAGAAAACAAAAAACTATTTGAAAAGATTTCGGAAAACGGAATTATTATCAGTGAGTTTCCTTTGGGTGCAAAACCGGATGCACAAAATTTTCCAAAACGGAATAGAATTATTTCAGGGCTCTCACTCGGGACAGTTGTAATTGAAACAAAAGAATCAGGTGGTGCTTTACAAACTGCCGCACATGCACTTGATCAGAACAGAGAAGTTTTTGCCGTACCCGGAAATCTTGGAGTTTCACAAAGTGAGGGGACAAACCTTTTAATTCAAAAAGGAGAAGCAAAATTAATTAGATCGCATGAGGATGTGTTGATTGAGCTGGAGTTAAAATTGAAACCGATTATCGGGAAAAATATTCCAAAGCCATCTGTCGATTTAAATTTATTCGAGCAGAAAATTCTTGAAACAATTACAGATTCACCCGTTCACATTGATAAAATTGCATCTACAATTTCTATGAATACTTCGGAATGTTTGGTTCATTTATTATCGTTGGAGTTTAAAGGATTAGCTAAACAGTTACCCGGAAAAATGTTTTTATCATGCGGTTAATATTTTTTCTTTCCCTTCCATAACATTTTCAACCTTTCTTTTAAGTTTTTTTCATGTCCGTTCTCGGTAGGAAAATAATACTGTCTATTTTTCATTTTATCCGGGAAATAATTTTCATCTTTGAAATTGTTTTCATGATCATGCGGATAAACATAATTTTTTCCGTACCCAATTTCTTTCATTAATTTGGTGGGCGCATTTCGTAAATGCAAAGGAACAGAGTAAAGCGGATTATTTTTTATATCCGATTGCGCTTCTTTAATTGCAGTATATGAAGCATTACTTTTTGGTGCAGCTGCTAAATAAGTCGCACATTGAGATAAGATAATTCTTGATTCAGGCATACCAATTTTTTCAACTGACCGGAAAGTTGCCTCCGCCAGAAGCAAAGCATTCGGTGAAGCATTACCAACATCTTCGGAAGCCAATACCAGCATTCTCCTTGCAATAAAAAGCGGATCTTCTCCCCCTTCTATCATGCGGGCCATCCAATAAAGTGCTGCATCCGGATCGCTGCCTCGTAAACTTTTTATGAATGCCGATATTATGTTGAAATGCTCTTCACCCGCTTTATCATACAAAACATTTTTTTGCTGAACAATATTTTCAACAAGCTCTTTTGTAACTTTTACTTCGCCTTTTTTTCTCTCATGCATTACGCATGATTCAAAAATATTTAGGAGAATTCGCGCGTCCCCGCCCGATGTATATAGAAGAAAATCCGTATCGACTTCAATTATTTTTAGCTGAGATAGAAGTTCATCGGAGGTAATTGCATTTTTTAGAATATTTTCAAGATCGCTTTTGGTTAACTCTTCAAGGATGTAAACCCGTGCACGTGAGCGTAAAGCAGGTATCACTTCAAATGATGGATTTTCAGTTGTGGCTCCTATTAATATAATTTGCCCAGATTCCACTGAATTTAATAATGCATCTTGCTGAGCTTTATTAAACCTGTGAATTTCATCAATAAATAAAATTGTTTTTAGATTATGATTGAGATTTAACTTCGCCCTTTCTATTACATTCCGTACTTCCTTTACTCCGGAGGAAACTGCATTAAGCTGATAAAACTCAGACTTTGTTTGTTCCGATATTATACGGGCAATTGTTGTTTTTCCTGTTCCGGGCGGTCCCCACAAAATGAATGACGCAAGAGAATCATTGTCGATCATAACACGAAGGGGTTTTCCTTCACCAACCAAATGCTGCTGCCCCTGAAAACCGGCTAAAGTTTTCGGTCTTACTCTTTCGGCTAAAGGAGAAGAAGGTATGTTAATTTCTTTGCTCAAAATTTTTATTCGCTATCATCTTCGGGATTGACTTTTTCAACTCTAATTGGAGTCTCATTCGGTTTGTGCATGTTATATTTTTCACGAGCTACTTGTTCAATTTTTTTATCACTGTTTTTAAGCAGCTCAATTTCATTATTTAAGCTGTCTAATTTTGCTTCTACTTTTTCAATTTGTTCTTCAATTTCACTTATCTGTGATTTCAGACTAAAGTATTTAAGCAGTCCATCTGAATTAAAAACAATGAAGGCAATTATTAAAAAGGCAACCAGAGCATATAAATATAACCTAACTCTTTGAGTTATTTCGAAATTTAACATTCTAATGAATTTTTAACTATTCGGTCAATCAATTCTTCAAAACTAATCCCAGCAGCTTTTGCAGTTTTAGGAAGCAAACTAGTTGATGTCATTCCAGGCAAAGTATTAATTTCTAAGCAATAAATTTGATGATCGGGATTAACACGAAAATCAATACGACCATAACTTTTGCAGTTGATCGATTTGTAAGCAGCTAAAGCTTTTACTTTCAATTCATCTAATACTGCCTCAGGAAATTTAGCAGGAACTTCATATTCACTCATCCCCTTAGTGTACTTACATTCGTAATCATAAAAATCGTGCTTTGGTTTTATCTCGAGCGGAGGCAAACTTAAATCATCAACAATCCCGACAGTTAATTCATGTCCGGTAATATATTCTTCAATAAGGATACTATCTGAATATTTTCTTGCAAGCTTTATTGCATCTTCAATTTCGTTTTCATTTTTACAGATCGTTAAACCAATTGCTGAACCTTGATCATTGGGTTTAACGACGCATGGATAAAAAATAATTTCAGCGATTTCATTTCTTATTGACTGAATGCTTGTATCAGGTTTATCTACAATAAGCCATTTTGGCGTTGGAACATTATTATGCTGAAGTAAAACTTTAGTTAAACCTTTATTCATGGAAAGCGCACTCGCAAGCACTCCAGAACCTGTATATCTTATTTTGTTCAATTCAAACAATGATTGAATCATTCCATCTTCACCATAAGTTCCATGAAGCGCGATGAATGCTGTATTGACAGATTTTAAGGAATCAGATGAAAACAGATCAATATAATTTTTTGATGAAACTAAATTTGAATCCTCCTTGGAGCTGAAATAATTTTCATCTAATTCACGATGATTGCCTAATCCAGGATCATAAATTTTTACACTGTAGTTTAAATTTTGTAAAGCTTCGTAAATTGATTTGCCGGAGGATTTTGAAACTTCCCGTTCAGGTGAGGCGCCGCCGACAATTAAGCCTACCTTAATTTTTTTATTATTCATATAATCATTTTCTAAAATTCAAATTTATTTCGTTTATCTAATTTTATTCCGTATGTCTTTTCTGCAATTGCATAAAGCTCGTTCAATTTATACAGCGGAATTGATTTTTCCTTACCGATTGTGCGAGCGGCAAATAAAGTGTGTGCGGCATGTTCTAATTTTTCCATTCTATAATATGCGCCGCTAATTGTTTTGCCAATTGTGACCGCTCCGTGGTTTTCTAAAAGAAATGCCCACGAATATTCAACATAAGGTAAAATGGAATTAGGAAGTTCATCAGTGGAAGGCGTGCTGTATTTGCATAAAGGAATTTTTCCAAGAGCGAGGACAACCTCGGGAAACACTGGTCTGCTCAATCCCTCTCCAGTTGTTGCAAATGCCGTGGTATAAATTGGATGGCAGTGAACTACCGAGTTTATGTCTTCTCTATTTTTATAAACTACTAAATGAACTTTTGCTTCCGTAGAAACTTTCCCTTCACCCTCAATTAAATTGCCTTCATAATCCATTTCTACTAAATCTGATTCCTTCAATTCACCTTTACACTTGCCGGAGGGTGTAATTAATATTCTGTCTGCGTCAATCCTTGCGGATAAATTTCCATCATATGCGGAAACATATTTGTTTGTATAAACTTTGTGGCAAGCTTCAATTAGTTCGGTTCTTAAAGACATTGTTCTTCCAATTTTTCCATCAGCTGCATATTTATTAAACCATCAGTGCCGGTTATTTTTGGCGCTTCATTTTTAATAAAAGATTTTTGAATAGAACGCAGTAATAACAATTGTTTGTTTGCTCTTCGTCTAAATGCTTTTTTAGCTTCGGCTTTTAAATTGATAGTAAGTTTGCCCGCTTTTTTTGATCCGCCGATAATATTTTCTATGCTTATGGCTCCATTGTAACCTAAAATTTCAATTCGGTTAAATGCCTTTGGGTTATTGAATGAAACGTTAAAATTACCGTAACCCCCTTTTTCATATTTTACAATAGCGGAAGCAAAATCATCAACCTCACTCTTGTAAACTATGTTATCTATGTAGCCTTTAACATCAATAATTTCCCCGCCGAAAAACCGCAGCATATCAATTGTATGCGTTCCAACATCCCGCAATGCGCCGCCCCCGCTTAACTCTTTCTTAAATCTAAAGTTATTGCTTGGGGGTATATCCACATTAAAATTAACTGAAACAGAAACTATCTTGCCAAGCATTCCCTTTTTAATAATTTCGCGTGCCTGATATGAAAGCGGATGAAAACGGTGGACAAAATTAATCGCAAGAAATACGTTATTCTCCCAGCAGACTTTTACCATCTCTTCTGCTTGCAACGAATTCATTGCTATCGGTTTTTCGCATAAAATATTTTTACCTGCTTTTGCCGCTTCAATTACCTGGTGAAAATGATCTGAATTTTTACTGCCTATGTATAGAGCGTTAAAATCACTTTTTAAAAATTCAGCGTAATTATCGTACCCGGCAACAGCATTAAATTTTGTTGCAATGTTTTCTGCCCTGCTTAATTTGGAGCTGTAAACCGAAACAAGTCGGCTTCTTTTTAACTGCTGCAATGCCGGAAGAAATCCAAACTCAGTAAATTTTCCGCATCCAGCTGCACCCCATTTTAGTTTAATTAACGATTTCCGTTTAAGTCTAATTTTTCCTGTAGAAGTCAATTTACACCTTCAAATCTATATGTTTAATTTTTTCATTAGCATATTAATGGGTTTAGCTTTTTGCATAATATAAAAATGAATTGCCGGTACGCCTTTGTTTAATAGATCTTCTACTTGTTTGTAAGTCCATTCAACTCCAATATCCAAAACATGTTCAGGCTTTGCTTCCCGAATTTCATTGGATAATTCATCAGGTATATCGATAAAAAAGTTTTTAGGCAATGCAGCATTTTGACCCTTACTTGTTAAAATTTTTAAACCGGGAATTATTGGAACACTAATTCCTTCCGCTCGGCATTGTTCAACAAAATCATAATAATTTTTATTGTCAAAAAACATTTGAGTTACAATGTATTCCGCACCCGCATTAATTTTTTGCTTTGTGTATTTTATATCTGTTTTCAAGTTCGGAGCTTCAAAATGCTTTTCGGGATAACCGCCAACACCTACACAAAAATCCATCGAGTAAGCATCGAGCAAAGAATCTTCAATATATTTGCCTGCGTTTATATCATGTATCTGCTTAACCAGATCAACAGCATATTTATTTACACTTCTTCCAAATTTTACAGGTTTGTTAAAACCATTATCATCACCACGAATTGCAAGAACATTATCGATACCGAGATAATGAAGTTCGATAAGAAAATCTTCTGTTTCCTCGCGGGTAAAACCCTGGCAGATAACATGAGGCACAGCATCAATATTATATTTATTTTGGATCAATGCACAAATACCGAGTGTACCGGGTCTTTTTCTTTTTACTTTCATTTGGTATCCGCCGTTTGGGGTTTCTTCGTACATCACCTCAGCGGCATGACTCGTAATATCAATAAACGGTGGATTATATTTTACTATGTCCTCAAGTACGGACATTAAATCTTGTATGTTGCCGCCTCTTTTAGGCGGAATAATTTCAAAACTAATCAATGTATTTTTTGCGTTCGCAAGATGTTCAGTAACCTTCATACTTTCCTTAATTTTATGATTCGCTAATTTAGCATTTTCTTAATTAAACTGCTTATCCGTATTAATCATTTTACGGTATTAAACTTAAGTGAAATGGACTTAATACTTTCACACTATCAATGTTCAAATTTAGTTTGATGTATTTGCCCTTCAGCCAAAAATTTGTCATGTCAGAATAATGATCGCTCATTATGTGGCCCGATTGACCGGTTGGCAAAATAAAATTAATCTCCTCGGGATTTGAAAAATCAAAAATAAAACGCATTGAGGGCCCGATTGCAGTTTGATACGGTTCATTCAAAGAATATTCCGTTAGGAATACGGTCGTTCCATCACCACTGATCGGGTAGGGACCGATATTAATTAGCGGATCTAAAAAGGATGAAATTCCAGAAAAGAAGTGTTTAAAAGTAACGTTATGAATTTCTCCCCACTGCCACCGTGCAATGTTTTTTCCAAACTCATGCTCAAGTTCCTGCAGTGCGTCAATAAAACTTTTTCGTATGATAACATTTTTAGATTCTATTTTTTCTGTTTCCACATTGTCAAACCAGGTGGAGTTTCCATTTTTAAGTAGTGAAGGAACAACTCTCATTGGTACATTTGCCATAAAAATATATTCGTTAAAAAGGTCTTCACCCATTTCATCCATAAAAATATTTTGTAATAATTTTTGAATAAAGACTGCGTAAATAGTTGGAGCCTGACTAAAACGGTCCATTTCAAAACTCCACTTCTCCAGCAGTTCAAGAGCGAGCTGTAAATTGTTATCGTTAATTTTTACGCTGTCAAATGCTGATAAGATTTCGTTTGTAATGCCTTCAGCATATGGGGAATAGAAATCATTCTGATAATTTTGAAAATCGCTGATGGAGTGTTTTTCTTTTGAAGTAAGCATTTCTGTAATTCTTTCAATTCTTGAAGATGGTTCCCAGAGATTTGAAATGTGATATTCGAAATTGCTAATAGTTTTATTGTTAGCTGATGCGATATAATTTTTATCGGGATTAAAAAGCTTGGGCATTCGCCAGTAAGGCACAAATCCGTTCCAGTCGTTTTCGCTTTTTGTACCGTCATAAACAAAAGTCGGGTTTACATTTCTTCGTGTAGGAAGTTTTGCCGCACATATATAACCAATGTTACCGCTCGTATCTGCATAAACAAAATTTTGACCGGGCACTGTATAACTGCTCAATGCATCCTTAAAAGCATCCCAATTTTTTGCTTTATTAATATTAAGCATCGCATACAATTCATCACTAAAATCCAATGCAGTCCAGCGCATACTGATTACTGCATCACTAACCGGAGTTTTTTCTTTTTCAAAATCAATTCTATATACATCTGAAACTATTGGTCCCCGATGAGTTTTATAAACTGTAAACTCAACAGCTAGCGAATCCTTAACAATTATTTCCTCGTTATAAAGTTTTAACTGTTCCCATTTTTCATCTAAAAAATATTTTGTTTTAGATGTGTCAAGTTTCTCTACGTAAAAATCAGCATCATCCGCCATAACATTTGTAACTGCCCAGGCAATGGTTTCATTTTTGCCGATCACAATTCCGGGGAGTCCGGGGAGCGTGTATCCTTCAACGTTCCATTCGTCGCTTCTAATAACAGCCATATACCATTTTGCCGGACTTCCTAAAACTAAGTGAGGATCATTGGCGATAATAGGTTTGCCCGACGAAGACTTATTTCCGTTCACTACCCAATTATTTGATCCGAGATGTGAACCGGTAATGCCGAATAGGCTTCGATATTCTCTATCAGCCTTAATCAAATCGGTAGTAACATTTGCAAATCTTTTTATTTCAGAAGGAACAATTGTCGGAGCGTTCTCAGGATAGTCGGGCAAAATTTCCTTAACTTTTTCCTTACCTAATTTTTGCACTAAATGTGTAAAGGCAATATCTGTCCACCAGCTAATATTAAGCTCCCAGGCAAGCAGCTTAGCAATTACAAAACTATGTTCCGGCAGCCACTCGTAAGGTTCATAACCAAGCACATCAAATTCAATAGATAGTTTTCGCGGGCGCTCTTTGATGTAAGAGTTTATTCCCGAAGTATAGGCTTCATACATTTTTTTTGAAAGAGTATCCAATTGTCCATACTGTTCTACTGCTGCGCGATAGAGTCCGACTGTCTTAAACATTTTATCGATTGCAATTGTTTTAGTTCCCAGTATTTCGCTAAGCCTCCCCTCGCCTGCTCGTCGGGTAATATCCATTTGAAACATTCGCTCCTGTGCATGAACATAACCAAGAGCAAAGGCAGCATCTGATTCGGTTTCTGCTAAAATATACGGGACAGCATTTTGAGTTCGATAAATATTTACCGGAGCATTAATTCCTTGAACAGTAAATGATCCGTTATATTCGGGTAATGGCTGACGTAATAAATTGTAGGCCGCAATTATTAAAACAATTATTATAGCTATAACTGCTATTATTGCAGCTAATAAAATTTTAAATGGTTTTTTCATTATAAACTTTGGTAAGAAATTCGTTTAATCTCATCACTTAATTTTGTTCGTACATCGTATTTAAACATAAATAATTATATTTGATAGTCAATTTTTGAAAATTCAAAGAACAAAACAATATGAATGAGATAATTATTTACGCCCTTCCAGTCTTAGTAATAATCCTTTTGATCATCAATATTTTGATTTTTCAAAAGCTGAAGCAAAAATCTTCCGACGATTTTGAACTTAAATTTGAAGGGTTATTGGCTGAAGGAACAGAAAAAATTGAAAAAAGCGTAAAGGATGAAGTAAGCCGCAGCCGTGAAGAATTCAGCAAAATGGCAAAAGACCAGCGGGAGGAATTGAGTAACTCTTTTAAACTTTTGGGCGATCAAGTTACAGGACGGATGAATGAAATTGCGGACAAACAAAAAGGGCTACTGGAAATTTTCTCAGAACGGTTAGGTAAACTGATTGACAGTAACGAACAAAAATTTGATAAGCTGCAGGAAAAGATTGAGCTTCGATTAAAAGATATAGAAAATAATAACTCAAAAAAATTAGAAGAGATGCGTAGAACAGTCGATGAAAAACTTCATGAGACTCTTGAAAAAAGACTGGGTGAATCGTTTAAAGTTGTGAGCTCGCAACTAAAAAGCGTTTACGAGGGCTTGGGCGAAATGCAGAAACTTGCTACCGGTGTAGGCGAACTCAAACGTGTTCTTACAAATGTAAAAACTAGAGGTACATGGGGCGAAGTTCAGTTGGAAGCTATAATTGAACAAGTTTTAACGCCCGATCAATATTCAAAAAATGTTGCTACTAAAAATGGAAGCCAGGCAAGAGTTGAGTTTGCAATTAAATTGCCCGGTAGAGAAGATAGTGTAGATGAAGTCGTTTGGCTGCCAATCGATGCGAAATTTCCTTTAGAAGATTATCAAAGGCTTCAGGAAGCACAAGATGCAGGTGACCCTGCCTTAGTTATTGATGCAGCAAAACTAATTGAGAGAAGAATTAAAGAAGAAGCTAAAAGTATATCCGGGAAATATTTGGATCCCCCAAATACAACTGATTTTGCATTTATGTTTTTACCAATTGAGGGATTGTATGCTGAAGTCTTGAGAATACCCGGACTCTTCGATTTCCTTCAACGGGAATATAAAGTTACAGTTACCGGACCAACTACATTTTCGGCTTTATTGAACAGCTTACAAATGGGATTTCGTACTTTGGCTATTAGTAAAAGATCAAGTGAAGTTTGGAAACTTCTCGGAAGTGTTAAAACTGAGTTTCAAAAATTTGGAGAAGTCTTAGACAAGACCCAATTAAAACTTGAGCAGGCAAGTAAATCAATTGGAGACGCTAAAGTTAGAACGCGAGCAATTGAAAGGCATTTGCGAGATGTTCAGGAATTGCCGGAAGGTGAACAGACAAATTTAATTGATGATTCCATCGAATAATTTTTTGAGCCTGTCTACAGGCAAAGGCAGGCCCAATAACAAATCAAAATTTACCCTTTAAGACAATACTCAGTAAGCTTTTTCAAACTCCCCTTTTCACCAATCGCAATCAACTTATCCCCATCTTCAAATGCTTCCGTTGATTTTGGATTATAAATAAATTTACCACTCTTACGGGAAATTGCTACAATTATAATATTTAGATCACGTCTGATCGGTGAGTCGACTAATGTTTTTCCGATCAAAGTAGATTTTGAATTTAAATTGATTTCCTCAAGGCTAATATCAATATTTTTATCTTTTGCAACATCGTCAATAAAATCAATTACTCCCGGACGCAAAAGAAGCTGTACCATTCTGTTACCCCCGAGTTCATAGGGTTTAACTACCCGGTTAGCTCCGGCTTTTTGCAATTTCGATTCTGTCCCTTCATCTACCGCGCGGGCAACAACGTAAACCTCGGGGTTCAATTCTTTTGCAGAGAGTGTTGCAAAAACATTTTCAGCATCGGATTGAATGCATGCGACTAATCCTTTTGCTCTGTCTATTCCTGCTTTCCGCATTGTATCATCTGCTGTGGCGTCCCCATTTACAAACAAATAATTTTTATCAATTAACAGTTCAATTTCTTTTTCGTCATTTTCAATTACAACAAAGGCAACTTCATTTTCAGTTAAGCTTTCACATACTTGCTTGCCCATTCGTCCGTATCCGCAAACTATATAATGATTACCGATAACATCCAGCTTTCTGCTCATCCTTCTTCTCCTAAAAACTTGTTTCTCTATTATTATCTGTGCTCCTTTACCGCCTGTGTAGCCAATTGCCAAAACACCGGTGATTATAAGAAAAATTGTAAATACTCTTCCGGCTGCAGAGAGGTCGTGAACTTCCTTGAATCCTGTTGTTGTAATTGAAATAATTGTCATGTAAAAAGAATCGAGGATTGTCATGTCCTCCTCAATTATTTCAAAGCCGACAGTACCAATTATTATAATCGACGCTAAGGCAAATAAACCAATCTTTAGTTGAGCTGCTGCATGAGAATGCATTTACACCAGATAATAATTCTTAAAATTTGTTTAGTTAAAATATCAAATAAAAATTTGATTATCATAATTCTTAATCCACAATTATCCGGTTTTTTGATTTATTAACGACAAGTGTGGAATTGTCATTCCTATCTGCCGACAGGCAGGCCAGAATGTTTTTATCGGGAATCCAATAGTTAAAGACAGATTCCCGTTTCCAATGGAATGACAACCAATCAAATATCTATACTTTCCAATCCCTTATGGAAAGATACTGATTATTGAAAAAATACAAGTAATATTGTTTTCATTCCAACTTACCGATAAATACCCTCCATTCACCGATTAACTATTTTAAATTTTAGCGTACACTTTTATATTGGCATCAGAATTAATTTAATCTATTACGGAGGTAAATATGGGTACATCTGGTGGATCCGCAAGAATTTGGATAGGTGTAATACTCATAGTTTTTGGAGCTTTTTTTCTTCTTGAAAACTTTTTTCATTTGCCATTTCACATTCCTTACTATTTAAGGCAGTGGCAATGGATTCTTGTATTAATTGGAATAGTAATTATTCTTACATCGCAAAATAAAACCGGTGGCATTGTTCTAGTCGGCATTGGACTATTTTTCCTCTACGGTTTCAAACTCCTTCTGCCATTGGTACTTGTAGGCTTAGGTATACATTTTATACTTAGAAGAAATAAACCCGTCAGCAATTCAGCATCAAATTTTACGAGCAGATTCGGCTCATCAAGTTATCAAGAGGATATGATAGATGATGTTTCAATATTCGGCGGCGGAACAAAGGTTGTGCAGTCAGATAATTTTAAGGGCGGAAAAGTTACTGCCATTTTTGGCGGATCGGAAATTATAATGACAGACTGCAAGCTGGCGGAAGGAGACAATTTTATTGATATTGTTGCAATTTTTGGCGGCTCAACTTTAGTAGTTCCGAAAGATTGGAAAATTGTTTTAGACCTAGTTCCGGTATTTGGAGGTTTTTCAGATAACAGAAGAAAAGATCCTAATCTGATTTACGACAGTAATAAAACGCTTGTAATAAAAGGATTTATTCTGTTCGGCGGCGGTGAATTAAAAACTTAAAACATTTTATTGTATTGAATTAACGGAGTTAAAAATGTCAAAGAGTAATCGAGCATCAAATGGAAGATTTTGGCTGGGAATAATACTTGTTGCGCTTGGCGCGCTTTTTATCGCAGATAATTTTGATATACTTCCTTATGATATAATAGATGAAATTTTTCGCTGGCAGTTTATTTTAATAATTGTCGGGCTTGTAATACTATTCACTTCAAAAGATAATTTTTTAGGATTTATTTTAATTGGTATTGGCGGTTTGTTTTTAATGCGCGAGTATTTCGATTACTCAATTTCCGATTTAATAAGAGATTATTGGCCGGTTGCATTAATTGTTATGGGACTTTACATCTTATCAAAACGGGGCAGTCATGCTAAAAAAGATTCACTTGGAGATGGTGATGAAAAACCGGGAATTGATGAAGATAAACTCGAGATTGATATGATTGACTCTTTTGAAGTTTTTTCAGGCGGAACTATAAAAATTAGATCGAATAATTTTAGAGGCGGAAAAATTACAAGTATATTTGCCGGACCTGAATTTGATTTTTATGATTGCAGCCTGGCGGAAGGCACCAATATACTTGATATTACTGCTGTATTCGGAGGTATTGAATTAGTAATTCCAAATGATTGGAATGTGATCATTAATGTCACTTCTATATTCGGCGGTATTGACGATAAAAGAAAATATATTTCAAAATCAGATGGTTCATCAAAGGGTACATTAATAATTAAAGGTTTTGTTTTATTCGGTGGTGGAGAAATTAAAAACTAATTATGTACAATCCATTTATAGCAAATAAAAAAGTTTTTGTAGGATATTTTTCAGTCTGGCTGATTGTATTTATCACTCAAGTTTTTGTCTTCTATAATATTTTGGATTTAACCCTAAGTTACGCAATCGCTGATAGTCTATGCTTCAATTTAATTTTTCTTTTGCTCGGAATAAGTATTTGGTATCCAACAAAGTTTATCACGTTTGAATCATATTCAAGCTTGAAAATTTTATTGAACCATTTTGCAGGCGCCGTGCTAACCTCCGGCATTTGGATACTACTCGGATACAGTGTGATCGCATATTTTTTCCCTGAGCAAATTGAATTTATAAAATCATCACTGATTTGGCGTTTCATTGTTGGATTTCTATTCTATCTAGTAATTGTTTCAATAAGCTATTTAATAATTTATTACACGCAGTTTCAGGAAAAGGCACTGAAGGAAACTGAACTTAATAGTTTAGTAAATGAGGCGGAATTAAAATCACTTAAGTATCAAATAAATCCTCACTTCATTTTTAACAGTTTAAACTCTATCAGTTCATTAACAATTACCGATCCTGATAAAGCGAGAGAAATGACAATAAAACTTTCCGGATTTTTAAGAAATACCCTCTCAAAAAATGAAAAACAAAAAGCAAAACTTTATGATGAACTAGCAAATGTAAAATTGTATTTGGATATTGAAAAAATTCGCTTTGAAGATAAATTTGAATATGTTGAAGAAGTTGGCGAAGAATGCGGCAAAATCGAGGTGCCGAATATGATACTTCAGCCGTTATTTGAAAACGCAATTAAATACGGCGTTTATGAAAGCATTGAAAAAGTAATAATAAATATTTCATGCAAGCGTGAAGGTGAATACTTGAAAATTAATGTTGAAAATAATTTCGATCCTGAATCTGTTGCAAATAAAGGAGAAGGAATTGGTTTGAGCAATATTAAAAATCGGTTGAAACTTATTTACAATCAGAATAACTTAATTACGATTGAAAAAAATAAAAACAAGTTCAGTGTTAATATATTTATTCCTTTAGAAAACGGAGCAGTTGTTTAGATGAAAGAAAAAATTAGAACAATAATAATTGATGATGAAAAATTAGCACGCGAAATTGTTAAAAATTACCTCAAGAAAGATGACAGATTAGAATTGATCTCGGAATGCTCAAATGGGTTTGAGGCAATAAAGACTTTAAATGATTTAAAACCCGATCTAATTTTTCTTGATATTCAAATGCCTAAAATTAATGGATTTGAAATGCTGGAATTAATTGACGATCCGCCCGTTATTATTTTTACAACTGCGTTCGATCAATATGCGCTTAAAGCTTTTGAGGTTAATGCCGCAGATTATCTTTTAAAACCATTTGCGCCGGAAAGATTTAATGATGCCGTTTCCAAAGCATTAACTTTGTTAAAAGATAAAAATTCTAATTTGGAAAAAATTCAAAATATAGTTAAACACATTGATGAAAAAGAGGAATACCTTGACCGGGTTGTAGTTAAGACTAATCAGAAAATCAGCATCATTCCGACCGAGCAAATAAATTATATACAAGCCCAGGATGATTATGTAATGCTTTACACTGAGCAGGGGAAATTCTTAAAACAAAAAACTATGAAATTTTTTGAGAACAGGTTGAACCCGGAAGAATTTATTCGTCTGCATCGTTCGTACATTTCCAGACTTGACCGGATAAACGAAATTAATTTACTTGAAAAAGAAACATATCAGGTAACATTAAAAGATGGAGAGAAATTGCCGGTTAGCAAATCAGGTTATGCTAAGTTAAAAGAAGTGCTGGAATAAATATCACAAAATCCAGTCATGGTAAGGAGGTTATCATAGAACTGTTAATTATTGTCATTCTGAACTTGTTTCAGAATCTAATGTTTTATTTTCATTCAAATTTTGGTGCTAAAATAAACCTTTCTGCCGACGGGCAGGTTCAGCATGACAGTTCTCTAGTTCTCGGACAGACTCAAGACCATGACTGCCAAGAAAAAGGAAGGCAAATACAGATAATGGGTAATGAAATGAGTTTATGTTATGGGTAAAAAATTCAAGGTCATCTATTTTACTAACTTAGCTATTATAATAATTGCACTGTTTACTCCAATTATGAATCTCTTATCAGATGATTCTTACTCAGATACAATGCTAATTGGATATTACGCGGTATTTACAATGCTTTCAATCACTTTTTGTGCTTCCTTCTTTGCACTAAACATTTATAGAATACATAAGGATAAACAACATAAGCTTAGATATACAGTGATAACGATTCTAATGTCTATCTGGATTATTTGGGGTACATTTCAATTATTTAATGGTATTATTTACGATATAGTACTTTAAAGTCAGTCTCAGTCGCACTTTGATAATAAAACATAATTTTTGAAAATTTGTGCTCGGCAAATCCGAAAATTTATATCGGAAAATCCTCTTCCGGCGCATCAGGCAATGAATCAGGTTCAATAGCTCCAAAGCTCAAATCAAGATTTTCAAAACGGGCATAATCTTTAATAAATTTTAATCGTGCTTCACCCGTTGGACCATTACGCTGTTTTCCAATAATTATTTCAGCAACTCCTTCGGTGGACATATTATCATTCGGATATTGAGTTATGCCGTAAACTTCCGGTCTGTAAAGGAACATAACAACATCAGCATCCTGCTCAATTGATCCGGATTCTCGAAGGTCGGAAAGCATTGGTCTTTTATCTGCTCGTGATTCAACAGCACGGTTAAGCTGAGATAGAGCAACTACCGGAACATTCAATTCTTTTGCAAGCGCTTTTAACGATCTGGAAATTATTGAGATTTCTCTTTCACGGCTTTCAACCCTCATCGATGAAGTTAACAATTGTAAATAATCGACAATTATCAATCCTAGATTCTTTTCAGTTTTTAATCGCCGCGCTTTTGATCGGAGTTCTAGAATTGTTAACCCCGGTGAATCATCAATATAAATTGGAGCTTTGCTTAATTTATGAACAGTACGGCTAATTTTTGCGCCTTCTTCCGCTCTAAATTTTCCTGTTCGTACACTATGTGCATTTATCCTTGCCTCAGCAGAAATCAATCTTATTGCAAGCTGGGTGGTTGACATTTCAAGGCTGAAAATTGCAATTGGCACTTCATGTTCAATCGCCGCATTTCGTGCAATTGAAAGTGCAAGTGCAGTTTTACCCATTGAGGGGCGTGCCGCTAAAATTATTAAATCCGATTTCTGTAATCCGCCCAATATGTCATCTAGTGCAAAGTAGCTTGTTGCAACAGAAAATGATGAAACATTTTTCGAGTGTATCGCTTCAATTAATTCAAGCGCCTCTCTAACCGCCTTATCCATTGGCGTGAATGATTCCTTAGTCCCCTCTTCGGAAATAGTAAATATTTTTGATTCAGCCTCATCCAATAAATCGAATACATCACGGTTGCCTTCATAAGCGGAGCCGGCAATATCCATTGATGTGCTAATTAATTGCCGCAGTATCCACTTTTCTAAAACAACTCTTGCATGGTAATCAATATTTGCCGCTGATGAAATATCTTCAGAAAGTTTTGAAATGTAAGTTGCGCCGCCAGATTCTTCAACTTTATTTATTTTTTCGTTGCTGTCTTTTCTAAGTTCTTCATACAACGAAACCGCGTCAATCGGTTCATTCGATTCATAAAGTGAATTCATCGCTTCAAATATTAATCGATTTTTTTTATCGAAAAAATATTCCGGCTTTAAAATTTCAAATGCTTTGGGAACCGATTCATTATCAAGTATCATTGCGCCAAGCACGGCCATTTCAACTTCAACCGCTGCCGGAGCTTGTTTGGATACCGCTCTTAATTTTTCAATATCAAAATTCTGACCTACTGCTTTTAACATTTCAATTCCGTTTTACTAATTCATCGTAAAGTTTTCTAAATTTTTGTACATCTTCCCAGCAGCCTCTTTTCCAATTTGGATTGCGCAATAACGCTGCAGGATGATATGTTGCCATAACTTTAATGTTATTAAATTCGTAAACATTTCCTCTTAAACTTGTTAAAGTTGCTTTGTTTTGCAATAGTGCGTGCGAAGCAACTAAACCCAAACATAGTATTACTTTCGGTTTAACCAATTCAATTTGTTTGTATAAATATGGAATGCAGGTTTCCATTTCTTCCGGCAAAGGATTTCTATTATTAGGCGGACGACATTTAACAATATTTGCTATGTAAACTTCTTCCCGCTCAAAATTAATTGCGTTTAAAATTTCATTAAGTTTTTTTCCTGCTTTGCCTACAAAAGGAATTCCCTGTTCATCCTCATCCGCTCCCGGTGCTTCTCCAATCAGCATTACATCCGCATTCGGATTACCGTCACCAAAAACAAAACTCTTGCGCGTTTTACCGAGTGAGCATTTTAAGCAGCTATTTATCATGTCATATAATTCGGTAACAGATTTTGCTTTTTGAAAATCCTCCATAAATAAATTGCTTTCCTTTTTCACTTCAGTTTTTTCTGCAACATGCCATTTATCGCTTTTTATTTCTTTGTGCTCTTCAATTTTTATTTTAACTTCCGGTTCAAAAAGCAGATCGCCAAAAATTTCTTTTTGATCTTTTAAGGCTTCCAAGATATAATTTTTTACATTATCCATTTCAAAGCAGTTTTACAAGTTCGTTAAGAATAATATTAGCAGTTTGAAATTTAGTAGCAAGCGGAAAATTAATTTTATTTCCGGCAGCATTCATAATTGTAACTTTATTGGAATCTACCTCGAATCCCGCTCCTTTTTCCTGAAGAGAATTCAAAACGATCAAATCCATATTTTTAGATTTTAATTTTTTTTCCGCGTTCGAAATTTCGTTTTCGGTTTCTAAGGCAAACCCAACAATTTTTGTGTTCGATTTTTTAATGCTCGAAAGAATATCGATTGTTTTTTCCAGATCAATACTTTTCTTACCATCTTCCTTTTTAATTTTTTGAAGTGAGAACTCCGATGGCTTGTAATCGGCGACAGCGGCCGGCATAATAAGAGCATCTTTTTCTTTCAGTTCATTATTTACCGTATTGTGCATTTCCTCAGCAGACCGAACAAGGATTGTTTTTATTTCTGGATACGCTTTTAGAGCAACGGGTCCTGAAACCAGAGTAACATTAGCTCCCCTTAAGTAAGCCGCTTTTGCAATTGCGTATCCCATTTTACCGGATGACCGATTCCCGATAAATCTCACCGGATCAATATCCTCAAATGTGGGTCCGGCAGTTATTAAAATGTTTTTTCCTGCTAAATCCTTTTTACCGCCGGATATGATAAGTTCCGCAGCGTCAACAATTTTATCAATATCCGCCATTCTTCCGGGACCTGATAATCCGCTTGCTAGGAAACCCTCCTCAGCTTCAATAATAAAAGCTCCGCGTTCTTCTAGTGTGTGGATATTTTTTATGTTGGCGGGATTATTATACATGTCCATATCCGCAGCAGGGGCAATTAGTAGTGGTGCTCGCAGGGCGGATACTAAAGTAGTAAGCGCGTTATCTGCAAACCCGAATGTAATTTTAGCAATCGTATTAATTGTTGCAGGGGCAATAATCATTAAGTCAGCCCAAATGCCGTAATCAATATGCCATGTGCTTAATTTTGCTCCATCCTTTTGGCTAGGCGGAAAAGTATTTACAATTACATCATTGTTAGATAGTGTAGAAAGCGTAAGTGGAGTAATAAATTCGAGTGCGGAAGGAGTCATGATAACTTTTACTTCCGCACCGCGAGAAACTAATTGCCGGATTAGGAGGCAGGATTTATAAGCAGCAATACCTCCGGTAATTCCAACAATAATTTTTTTGTTATTAAAAACATCGGGGACCATTATTCAACATCTTTATAGAAGAATTTTGCTTCACCGTTCAAAAGTTCATTCATTGCTTGCTGATGTGGTTTTGGTCTTTTTTCCATATCAAGAGAAAGTTTTAATTGATCCGGATTTTCCTTTTCTTCAAAGTCATCGTCCGTAATCCCAACTATTGTGCTAAGCTGTTGATTGTATTCAAGTTTGTTTTGGTCGTTAATAATACGTGCTCTTTTCGAAGCGGCAACGATAGCTTCATAAACGTTGGTTACTCTCTCGTTTATTTTTTTGAAATCAATTGGTTCAATTTCCATTTTTTACTCCATTTAATATATTTTTTATAATATTTTCTGCTTCTTCTAATGCATAATTAAGATCATCATTTACAATTATATGTTCAAAATGATCTTTATAACTAAGTTCAAGTTCCACACGTTCCAATCTTTTTTTCAAATCTTCTTGTGATTCGGTATTTCTTTTAACTAATCTATCTTTAAGGATATCAAAACTCGGCGGCATAACAAAGACTAAAACTGAATCGGGATAAACTTTTTTTATTTCAAGTGCGCCTTTAACATCAACTTCAAGAACAACATTTTTACCTTCATCCAGCAAATTTTCAATATGGCTTTTTAAAGTACCGTAATAATAATCGTAAAATTTTTCCCATTCAACAAATTCATTTTGCTCTATTTTCTTTTTGAATTCATTTTCGGAGATAAAAAAATAGTGTTTTCCTTCTTCTTCTGTCTCTCTACGTTCCCTTGTAGTAGCCGAAATTGAAAATGCAAGTTCAGGGAATTTATTAAGAACTGATCTCACAATTGTAGATTTTCCCGCTCCGCTCGGTGCAGAAAAGACCAATAATTTTCCTCTCTTAATTATCATCTATTCTATATTTTGAATCTGCTCGCGGATTTTTTCAATTTCTTCTTTTAAGTAAATTCCATCATGAGCAATTTCTGATGAAACAGTTTTACTATTTATTGTGTTAACTTCGCGGTTCATTTCTTGAGTTATAAAATTAAGTCTGCGTCCCGCTTCATCGGAATTGTTTATTGTATCTAAAAATAATTTTATATGACTCTTTAAACGAACAAATTCTTCCGTCACATCATATTTTTCAGCCAATAGTGCAAGTTCGGCGTTTAACCTATCTTCGTATTCAACAATATCTTCCGTAAGCTGTTTTGCTCTTTCTCTAAGTTTATTAAAATATTCGCTTACAGATTCGCGGCTGTACTTTTCAATTTTAAGAGCAGTAGTTTCAATATTACTAACTCTTAATCTCAGGTCTTCTGATAGCTCATGCCCTTCTTCGAGGCGCATCTTTTTTAATTCAGCAATAGCTAAAATAATTGCTTCGGATGCAACTTTAAATTCATCTTCCGAGTCATTTTCTTCTTCATTTAAAAAGGAATTTTGAAATGATAGAATATGTGTAAGAGTAATATCATCTTTAATTTTTGCTGTGTCTTTTATTTGCCTTATAAGACTTAAAGTGTTGTTCAAATCTGAGGGACTTATTGAAACGAAATCTTCATCAACCCCTTCCCTTTTAATTTGAACGGTAAGATTAAGTTTTCCTCTCTTAATTTCCTTCTTAATAAGGTTTCGTATATCAAATTCCCTATTAGCAATTTTTCTTGGAATTCGAATTGAAAAATCCAAAAATCGGCTGTTAAAACTTTTAATTTCGGCTTCGGCAACCAAATTACCAACAGCAGCGGTTCCTTTACCAAAACCGGTCATACTAGAAATCATTTACATTCCCATAAATTTAGTTTGGAAAGTTAGTTAAAAATAATTTTACTACAAAGAATTTTACTGGCTAGAAAATCTTCCAAGCATTACGTTAACTAATTGATTATGGGTAATTAAACAAAGTGTCGCGGAATTAACAAGGAAGAATTAAAAAGCTTCACCAATACCTACATGAAAAGCCATTTGATCAAATAGTTTTTTTGATGGATCGGTTATCCAGGTTTTTACTGCAGGGTCATAAACCTTAAATCCGATATCAACTCTAATTGGAGCAAAATCTGTATAAACCCTAAATCCGAAACCGGCTGCAAGTGCAAATTTATCAATTTTAACATCTTTGTAGCTCGACCAAGTATTTCCGTAATCAACAAATATAGCAGTTCCAAATGCATCTGTTATTCTGTTTCGCGTTTCAATTGATCCTTCAAATTGAAAAAATCCTCCAGGGAGAAGGCCTCTTTGAAAGAGTAAATTTAGTTCCTCAACATTTTTAATATTATTTAACAATTCCTCAATATTTTGCGAAGTGCTCGCTTCCGGCACTAGTTCAAGTGCATTCCAACCTCTAATTGAGTTACTGCCGCCGCTTGAAAATCTTTGGTTGAGCGAAATATTTGTTTTATCTCCCTTATACGCATGAATATTTCCAACCTTAAATTTAAATCCAAATGCAGATTTAATATTGTTATATACCGGCAAAAATAAACTTGTTGAAAGTACCATTTTATAATAAACCGGGTCATCATAATTATACTTACCAATTTTGCTCGCTAAGTATAGAATGGAGTTTCCATCTTCGAGTAAAATAGAAAGCCTGTAACCCCTTGACGGAAACAGAGAGTTATTTGTTTTATTGGCACCCATGTTCACGCCTATTATCGCGTTTTTTGCATCAGTAGAAATATCGCCAATTTGGGAGTTATCGATCTGGCTAATTAATGAATCTCTTTCGACAGTGCCTTCTTCAGTATTTAATTTTGCAAATGCTGTTAAGGAATTTTTAATAAATCGTTCTTTAAAAATAAATTCTGAATTTTCCCATTTAAGATATGTTTGAATTGAAGTTAGATATGTTCTTCTGGGCAATTCAAAATCAAATTTTAACTCACTGCCATAAATTGTGGCGTTCCATTCTTCTTTTCTTTTTTGAAGTGTAATAGATGATTCCCAAACAGTATTAATTGGCTCACCAAAAATAAACGGCTGCTCAAAAGCTATTCTCGCATCGGCATATCCGTATAATGTATCCGCGGATAGAGAGAATGTTGTTAAAAACTCTATGGGATTCTGTGCCGCCGCCGATGTACTGATCGAAAGTTTACGCGCGTCGCCTAAAAAATTCTTTTTAATGTAACTTAAACCAAAACCGAGATTTAATCCATTATCATCATTAACCAATACTTCTGGAGAGAGTTCATCAAGAAGCCCTATATCAGTTGTAATTGCAATTGGAACAGTATTAAAATTTGTATCTGATATTGTTCCTGTAACAAGTGCGGTATTAAAAAGATTTGTTCTGTAAAGGCGTACTTGCCCACGCTCAGTTTCATAAAAGCTGTAATAGTCATTTTCCTTTATGTTCACTAATTCTCTAAGTAAATCCTCAGAAACAAAATCTTTTCCTTCACCGGTTTTTGTAACCGTTACTTCACTAATTCTATAACGGTAACCGAAATCGTAATCAATAAAAACATTAGCTGTATTTAGTGTTGTATCAACAGTGATTACGGGCGGTTTATTTGAGACCAGCATATGTCCATGGTCTCTTAAGTAGCGGTTAGTTTCATTTATTTTTTCTTCAACAAGCAGGCGTGAATATCTTTCGGTTGAATCTACATCAATAATATCCTGTGTAATTTTAGTAGAGAATGTTTGATCAATTATTTCGAGATTAGAAATTTCAAATCCGCTGAAATAGCACGGATCATTTTCGTTAATCACAAAAATTAATACTGCCTCTTCATCCTCAGGATCAACTTCATAGCGGTAGGTAAATTTTGCTTTGAAAAAACCATTATCAAAATAGTAGTCCTGCAAAGCTTTCAAATCGAACTCTATAAGTAACGTATCAAAATAAACAGTTTCATTCCCCCAGTTTTCTGAAATTCCATTTAAAAATTTTGAAAACCAGCCAGGTGATTCACCAGACGTTACTACGTTTGCTAATAAGTCATCTTCAATTGCTTCATTTCCTTCAAATGCAATTTCAACTAACTCGTATGTTCCTAAATCCTGAGCAGATATTTGTCCTGCTAAAAATATGAAGGTAAAAATTAATGTGAAAAGTATTTTAGATTTATAATTCGCCAATAGTTTTAATACCTATTTCTGAAATAGAAAAATAATTTGCTTCAAAAAATAATCTCAACGGGAGTTCCAACTTTTGTTACTTTATAAAGTTCATCAACGTTTTCGTTACTTACTGCAATTGAACCATTTGTCCAGTTAAAAACAAAGGGTAAATTTTTAAAGATTGAATTATACTCACCAATACCGTGAATTCCAATTTTCTTATTGTCATCAAACTCATTTGGTAAACAATCATTTTGGGAAAGAGTTGCAACTATTTTTACATACTCTCCTTTTTCCATATATCCGTTTTTATAAATTTCCGAAACATCGTTAATGCCGGGATAATTTAATTGTAGGAATCTATGATAAACTTTTGAGGTATCTGTCATACAAATTTTATACGCCCCAATTGGAGTAACATTATCACTAAGAGATTTTTTAACACGACTGGAATTCCTGCCATAAACAGCTTTGTAGGTTTTTACTAGAATTGAATCAGAGTAGAGTTCAAGCTTGAAATTTTTCTTATCAACAATTAAGTAAACATTATTTAATTTAGATATTCCTTTTTCACGCATTGCCTCATCAAGTGAAACTTCTCTTATATTAAGTATTATACCGTATAAAATTACACCGGCAAAAAAAAGTATAATACTTATTCCAAAGTAAATAATGTTTTTAATCACTTAAATGCGGCAACCGGTTTAGTTAAAATTGAAAAACAGAAATATCATAACCTAAATATAGTAAAGAAGTTAAAGCGAATAAATATATCCAATAATTTTATTGGATTAGAAGTGTAAGCAAATTCTTTCTGTTCTGATGAAGATCGGTATTTTATTTAGGGATTAAGTCCGGTATGGCAATCAACACAAAGCATTTCACGCCATTCTTCATCAATATCGGTTGGATGAATAAATTCCAATTGCTCATTTATTGCTGAAACTTGCAAATCATCCGGGGGACCTTGTGCAATTATGCTATGACACAAATTACAATCCTTGGAAATAAAATTTCCTTCGTTGGAAACTAAGTTATCACTGTGACACCGGAAACATCCGTTAAACTCAACATGACCTATATGATTTGGATAAACATCCCATCTAACTTTCATTTCGGGAAAAATATTTTTATTGAACTCGCTTTGAAGTCCGCTAATTGCATTCGTTACCAAATTATTATCTACGTCCGGATAATTTTCCTCATAAAATGTTTTTATCTCGCTTTCAATAAATGCCATTGCGGAGTCTTCTGTGGTAAATTCCTCGGCACAAATTTCCATAGCTAAGTTTTTTATCTCGGGCAGTTCTTTTGAAATCGTTCCGGCAGTTAAAGCGTTGTTTACAAAAAACGCCGGCGGTTTGTAGCTGTGGGATGGTCGGTTATGGCAATCCATACAATCCATTTCTCTAACTACCATTGAGTCTAATTCACTTAGCTCAAATGAATTTCCATCCTCGCTAAAAATTTGGACATCTCCTGTTTCCAAGTTGGTGTATCGTACCCAAGTAATATTTTCTCTTTGCTCATCCGTTGCGGTATACTCAACTTTTACATTTGGGTTTATGTGCCAGTGAATTCCTTCTTCCAATCCAAGCGCACTATGTGAAGCACCTATTTTCATTTTCAAGTAAATATCCCATGGACTGTTTACTTCATCAGACAAGTAATGTTTTTCAACCCGTAATTCATTAGCATAAAACTTTTCGGGCCAATGGCATCGCTCACAAGTTTCTCTAGCCGGTCTTAAATTTGATATCGGAGTTGGTATCGGTCGCGGATAATCGCCGATAGTTACTGCATAAACCTGGTACAGTCCGGATAACTTGGAACGCATGTACCAATCGGCTCCTTCGCCTACATGGCACTCAACACATTTAACTCGTGCGTGCGGTGAGTTTTGATAAGCTACAAATTCCGGTTTCATTACCGAGTGGCAAACTGTTCCGCAAAATTCAACAGATTCAGAATAATGAAAAGCCTCGTAGCTGCCGAACGCAGAAAGAAAAAGTAGAACAACGGTTCCAATTGCAAAAATAAAAAATGCGTTCCTGTGTCTAATATTATTTAAATCAATTTTGGGAAATCTATCTTTGTCAGCATCGGTTGACCTAAGCCGTTTCTTTTTTTGATAATACATTCCAATTGGGATTAAGATCAAACCGAAAATTAAAAAAGCGGGTAGAATAATATATATTACCAGTCCAAGGTAAGCTCCGCCCTCAGTATGAAATTGAGCAATGATGAATAAAAAGGCCATCATAAAAAAACTTATTACGGCAATAGTTGCGCCGATTAGGGATAGGAAATTATATGCGGATTCAGGAAGCCTAATTTTCATTATTAATAACTCCTAATATTGAAATGTGTGTTAACAATTTAATGAAAACAAAATTTAGAAGACAAGATATAAAAACTTAATGTTGAATATCTCGAACTACTATTAATTTTGAAGCTGTGATAAGTGAATTGAAATTCTAAAGTAATACAGTTTTAATTCGGTGGTCATTAATTGTCAATTAATAAATCATTTTTTTATGAAAAAATGGGAAGCTAATTCATGTTCATTAGGTAAAGTGATTTCGTGCAGAAGAAAATTTGGGTTTTACAAACCTTCAAGGTCTTTGAGACCTTGAAGGTTTTAATTTTCATTTTATGCTCGTGATTCTTTCGATCTACGGATTGTTGAAATTACAAATCCGGCAGTAACCAAAATTACACCAAGCCAAACTAAATTGATAAACGGTTTAATGCTTGCATCAATAGTTAAGATTTCTCTTTTGCCTTCAAAGTTAGTTTCTGTTTCCTTTTCACCTGCAGCATCAAGTTTAGAGAAAACTAGATTAACTGTTCCGCCGGCATCAAGGTTTTTCATCTCGATAAGCAGATTTGCTTCTTTCACTTCGACGCTTTCAAAGGTTCTGTTCCCTTCTTTTGTGATCATCTTCGGTTCAACAGAATATTCCTTTTCGTTATGTTTAATTAAAAGCTGGGCACCAATTTTAAATTCCATTCCTTCCTGCATTGCCTGCATTGCATCGGGAGGGAAATTAAATTTGGTAAAAGTGATCGATGTATTCTCATACATGAATCCCTGACCTTTTGTAAGAGTCGCACTTGCACTGTTTGCATGATCGTGTGCACCTGCTTTGCCTTCATCATAACTAACCGGTGAAACATAAAAATCTCTTGTAAAACTACTAAGAATATCCGGCTCACGCATCAAACTATTGTTAAACTCAGCTATAAACATGACGGGCTTGATAGTTTCAATATCATTCCCGTCTTTTATATCCAGATTGAAATGATATTTTTTCCCGTTATCAAAAGGAGCCCAGCCGGTAAAAGTAATTTCCCTTCCGAATACTTCCTTAGGCTCACCTTTAATTAATTCAATTTGCTTACTCTCTGAAAAACCGCCGGTAGCAACAACGCCAAGCATAAATAAAGCAATACCGATGTGTGCAATGTAACCGCCCAGATAAGTTTTGCGTCCCATAAATATCTTAAATGAAACTTCGGCATTAACAACAAGAGTAAAAGCTGCAGCGAATGTCAACAACACATCCATCAAATCATAAACTCCGCCGATAATTACAATTGCAAGCGTAACGATTAGAGTGCCAACTATTGAGTTACGTGAATTTTTTATTATCTCTTTCCCATCGGAGAATTTCCATTTGATAAGAAGACTAAATCCGTTTAACAGCCCAATAATAATTGCAATCGGTAAGTTCAATTCATTGTAAAAAGTCAGCTCAACCGCGGTACCGAAAATTGGAGCAGATGTTCCGGCTAATATGATTATTGCCGAAGCGATAAGCACAACCGAGCCCGTAAATAATGCTAATTCCCGTGAAAGAATATTTTCTTCCTTTACAAATGTAGCATTCAGATATTTCCATCTGTAAGCTAAACTTCCAAACCCTATAAAAGTGAATGAGAGAATAAAACCCAGCAGTAATAAAAATACTACTCTTCCAGGTGCAACAAAAGAATGCACAGAAGCATCACTTAAAATTCCACTTCGTGTAAGAAAGGTACTGTAAAGTACCATAACGTAAGTCATAATACAGAGTATCAGATTCGTTTTTACAAACCTTCCTGCTCCGCCTTCCTTTTGAGTTTTCTGTTGAACAAGCAAAGTATGAATTGAGGCAACGCCTACTATCCAAGGTACTAAACTTGAATTCTCAACAGGATCCCACCCCCAGTAGCCGCCCCAGCCGAGCACACCGTAAGCCCAATAGCCGCCAAGCATTATGGCAAGTCCTAGAACCATTGCACCCGAAAGTACCCATGGGAGTGACTGTTTAACCCAATCTTTATATTCATTACTCATTAAAGCAGATAGAGCAAATGCAAAGGGTACGGTGGACATTGCAAACCCAACAAACAATATAGGCGGATGAATCTGCATCCAGAAGTTCTGTAGCAGCGGATTCAATCCCTTTCCTTGTATAATGAATTCCTTAATCGCTATGCCGTTTGCCGTGAGCAGACCATGCAGATCCGAATTCATTTGTATAAAGCTTGTTCCGTTTTGGGTATCTTCAAAAACAAAACTTTGAAGGAATGGTAATGATAATAGGCTCTGCTTAATATTTTTAATATCGATAAAAACCGGTTCGGTCCATATGTATGAGAATGGATTTTTAAGAAGCGGATTTACCATTATCAATAAAAAAGTTAGAGAGAGTGTAAACATCATCATCACACGGTTTTCAAGATCACCGCGTTTGGAAGTGTACTCTAACAGTATTAGTCCCGTTATTGCTGTAAACAACAGCCACAGCATAAAGCTTCCTTCTTGACCAGCCCAGAATGTAGACATTAATAGTCCGGTAGAAAGATCGCTGCCGCTGTAATTATAAACGTATTTATACTCGTACGCATGAGTTAAAATTGCGTGAAGCAGCAATGCACTTGCGGCAATAATCATTATTGCCATTGTGTGATAGCCGATCCTTGCAAACTTTAATGTATTAGTATATCCCTTATTGGTATAATAATACATAACAATTGTGAATACACTGGCAATTAATGCCAGGGTTAATAATATATTACCAAACATATAGTTCTCCTAACTACTACGAGTTTGCAGTTTGATCAAATTGCTCTTCGTATTTTGATGGACATTTGGTGAGTATTTCAGTGGCTTCAAACTGGTTGTTCCTATACTTGCCTGTAACAACCACGCTTGTTGAAGATTCAAAATTATTTGGAATTGTTCCTTTATAAACTACTTTCAATTCTGTTCCGTCGGCATCTTTCATAACAAAACGGAATAGATTATTCTCTCTATCAATTTGGTAACTTTTAGCTTTTACCCATTGACCTGTTGCTTTCATAGTCTTTTCAGACTGTTTGATGCGTGAAAAATTTTCTTCGTATGAAACATTTGTTTGTGTAAACAAGTAAGCCATAATTCCGAAGAATACAACTATAATGATACCGCCGAATATATATTTTGAGTTCATCTATTTAATTCTCCTTCAACTCTTTTTCTATTTTTTTTAATCTTTTATCTGTATTGAACAGAAAAGTAAAAACTCCCGCCCACACTACAAGTACAATAAAAAGTACAACAAAAATCGAATTAGTTTCTAAAAACTCTAACAAGTTTAACCTCGTATTAATTTCCGTGAAAGTTTGTCTTTAATAATTATCGCTTTATAACTTATGTTCCAAATCCAGTAATACAAAATTGTAAATGATAATAATGATAAGTAAAAAATTAGCTGCATGTTCGCATTCATTTTAAAATCTACTACCGGTCCGGATGTATCATCATTTGCAGAACCGGGGTGAAGTCCTGTCATTATTCTAGGCATAATAAAAATAAAAAACGGTACCGTTAAAAATGAGAAAATGGAATATACTGCTGAAAGACGCGCACGTTTATCTTCATTTTCGATTGCAGAACGGAGTGCAAAGAGTGATCCGTAGATAAGAAGCAATACAAAAATACTAGTTTCACGCGGGTCCCAATGCCAAAAAGCGCCCCAAGTAAATTTAGCCCAAATTGATCCGGTTACTGTTGCTAAAATGCAGAACATCATTCCTAATTGAAGAGCGGCGTTTGATTTTGCATCGTCGTCTAAATTTTTTCCTTTTAGATATTTTACACCGTAAACCATTGCCATTAAAAATGCTATTACAGCAAGCCATGCAGTTGGTACGTGAAAGAAAATTATTTTCGCTTTTTCTTCGAGACCCGGAATGTTGGGGAACTCATACCAAACTGAAGGACTGGGAACGATTGGGAAAGCAATGCCGGCGACAATTATAAACGACATTAAGATAAACAAACCTATTTTCCAGAAGAGACTAACCATTTATTATTTTCATTTATTCAACATTTTACATTAAAGGATTTCGGATATATTATTCCTAAATTGAATGGTAAAAATAGAAAACAAAAAGTAAATAAACAAAGCAATCTGGAATACAAAAATTAAATAAATGCATTGTTGAATGGATTAATGGTTAGAAGGTTAGAAGGTTAGAAGGTTAGAAGGTTAGAAGGTTAGAAGGTTAGAAGGTTAGAAGGTTAGAAGGTTAGAAGGTTAGAAGGTTAGAAGGTTAGAAGGTTAGAAGATTTGTTAAGTTATTATTTAAGCTGCAAGTTTACGAGCATTTTTTATTATTTTTGATTACCGATTTTCGATTATCGCCCGCTTAAATGTCAGGCGTATTTCACTTTTTAATTTTTACTTTTTAATTTTTAATTGATTCTTTTACTATGAAAAATAACTTTTACAACAGTTTTGATATCGAGCGGCTGCATGAAAGTCCGCGAGAAGATTACCGCTCCCCTTTTCAGATCGATAGGGACAGAGTAATTCATTCATCCGAATTTAGAAGACTGCAGGGTAAAACGCAGGTATTTTTGCCGGGCGAGTATGATTTTTACAGAACTCGTTTAACACACTCTATTGAAGTCGCCCAAATCGGGCGCTCCATCTGCAATTATATTTCGAAAGTGGAAAAAGACCTTTTTGATGAAGATTATTTTGTCGATCCCGATTTGGTTGAAGCTGCTTGTTTAGCTCACGATCTGGGTCATCCTCCATTTGGTCACGCCGGTGAAAGAACTTTGCACAGACTAATGAACGAATACGGAGGTTTTGAAGGCAATGCTCAGACATTGAGATTAATTACTGAAGTGTTCTACAGATCAGAAAACAGTCGCCGGGGAATGAATCCCTGCCGGGCATTCTTGGACAGCGTACTTAAATACAAAAAATTATTCGGCGAGATGAACGACCCCTACAATCACTTTCTTTATGATTATCAAAAAACATATTTGGATTTTGTCTTTGACGGCGAAAAATTTCCCAAAGAAATGCAGCCGGAAGATAGACTGAATAATTTTAGGAGCATCGAATGCCAAATTATGGACTGGGCCGATGATACCGCATATGCGGTTAATGATCTCGTCGACAGTATTTCCGGTGGATTTATTACTATTGCTAAATTGGTTAATTACGGCAAAAAAAATTCGGATAGATTTACAGACAGTGAAAATAAATATCTCGAAGAAATGATCGAGTGGATAAAGGCAAGCAAGTTCAAAGCCAAATTCGGTTCACAGATCGGTGATATTATTACAGCTTGCAAAATAAAAGAACGCTCAACATTTATGGATTCAAAAACTAACCGCTACAAATATTTTCTTGAAGTAGACAAAGAAGTTTTTGAAAAAGTACAGTTTTATAAAAATCTTTCCGTTGAGTTAGTTTTCCGCTCACCACAGCTTCACCAGCTTGAGTTTAAAGGTGATTTTATGATAGGAAAAGTTTTTAACGTGCTCGAAGATAATTATATTCTTAACTCAAACTCTGCAAAGCTTGTTCCCGATTTTTCCCATAACATCATCCGCAATGAAAAAGATAAAATTGAGCGTGCCCGGTTAGTCTGCGATTACGTTGCCGGCATGACCGACAGCCATGCAATGCGTAATTACAAACGCTTATTCGATCCGGATTATAGTTCGCTTGTGGATTTAGTATAGATGTTGAGACGAGAGAGCTACTGAAATAGTGGATGCAGACGATGAAACAATGGTATGAAGCATTATTCGAAAATTACGCCAAGAAATACGACAATGAAAGCTTTACAAAAGGAACAATTGGCGAATGTGATTTTATTGAGCAGGAAATAAATTACAATAAAAAAGCACGCATTTTGGATATTGGCTGCGGAACAGGGCGTCATTCAAGAGAATTAGCAAAACGAGGATATTCTGTCACCGGTGTTGATCTATCAGAATCACAATTGAACCGAGCAAAGGAACTTGCGGAAAAAGAAAAACTAAAAATTGATTTCCAAATTCAGGATGCAAGAGCATTAACATTTTCCAACGAATTTGATTTAGCTATAATGATCTGCGAGGGAGCGTTTCCATTAATGGAAACCGATGAAATGAATTATCAAATTCTTAAGAGCGCCACAAAAGCTTTAAAGGAAAATGGCAAACTAATTTTCACAACACTGAACGGGTTGTTTCCCCTATTTCATTCAGTTAAAGATTTTCTTGCAAAAGCCTCGGATGAAGGGAACGCAACTTACGATAAAAATTCATTCGACTTGATGACCTTTCGAGATCATAATATTACACACATAGAAGATGATCTGGGAAATAAAAAAGAGTTGAAGTGCAATGAAAGATATTATGTCCCTTCCGAGATCACATGGCTATTAAAGTCACTCAAATTTCAAAGTATAATTATCTTCGGTGCTAAACTAGGTGCGTTCAATCGGAGCGATAAACTTTCCACTGAAGATTATGAAATGTTAGTCATTGCCGAAAAGTGATAAAGAAATTTAAAGTGCATAAAAAAGTATACGAAATTTTATTTTTTGTGTACACCAATTCCCCTTTTCAAACTAGACCTCAAGAAAAACCTTTGATTATTCTTCAATTTTGAATGAAATCTAGTTTTAAAAAACTGGTCTGATAATTGTCTTCCCTATAATCTTTTTGAAATGATTACAATTAAAAAACAATAAACATTTAGTTAATTACAAATTATTGGGGGAAGTATGAAAAAGTTAATTATAGTTGGTGCACTAATTTTATTGTCAGTATCAACAAATCTATTTGCACAAAGTGTTGGCGGGAGTTTTATGCTCGCAATTCCAAAGAACGAATTTAACGATAACGTAAGCAATTTAGGAGGCGGAATCCAAGCTCAAATTACGCTTGCAACGCCTGATAAACATAATCCTTTCACAGTCGGATTAAATGCAAGTTATATGATCTACGGAATGGAACATCGTCATGTTCCGTTAAGCATGTCGGTTCCGGATGTCACAGTTGAAGTCTCAAGAACAAATAGCATGGCAAGTCTTCATTTTCTGTTTCAAGTATCACCATTCGATGGACAGGTAAGACCATATTTTGAGGGATTGGCCGGCGGTTCATATATCTTCACTGAAACCAGTGTTAGCGGTGATAATGATTTTGGCGATTTTGCCAGTTCAACAAATTTTGATGACTTTGCATGGAGTCTCGGTGTTGGCGGCGGATTTTTAATAAATTTAACCGGCGATAATCCTGACATACCAGGCGGTTTGTTCCTAGACTTTAAAGCCAGGTATATGTTTGGCGGCGAAGCTGAGTATTTAGCCGAAGGAGATGTTATTGTAAATAACGGAAGAACCTTCGTTCAGACTAGAACATCAACTACCGATTATCTTGCATTTCAAATTGGTGTGGTAGCTGCGTTTTAACAAACACATTCACTATTCTCACTCCGGTTTTGCCGGGGTGGGAATTTTTGATTGACACAATTTATAATTTTCCTACAACTTTCTTTTTACCTGATACATTACTAAAAACTATTTGAATAATTCTTCCGCTTCACTTATCTTAATAAGATAATATCATGCTTTTAGGAATTAGTCGGGCTTTTCAAGGCATTGATATTAATAATGGGAACATAAAATTCAATTTGCAGAGGAAAATACTGTATGGGCAATTCAAATCTACTAAAATCTTGTTCGGATAGTTTTAATTTATCTCGAATTTTTGAATCACTACGTTTACTGTTAATTCTTTCATTCCTACCTTCTTTTTTATACGCACAAGATCTTATTTCTTTGTACAAGGATCATCTGCCCTCAGAAATTATTGAAAAACCTGAACTATCATCTTCAATTAATGCAAATCTAAATGCGAAAGCTAATATCCACCCTGAGCTGATCTACTATAACATTGAACAATTAAAAAATCTATTCTTAAATAATAAAAAGAATCAAAAAGAGGTTAATAATTACTTAAATAAAAAAGAAAAATATTATTTAACTAGAAGAAGCGATTGGGCTAAAAAGCAAATAAAATTATTAATTAAAGAAATTGATGATTCAAAAATATTAAAAATGAGCAGCGATTTTTTTAATGAATTAATAATGGATTCAACAGGATCTGATGCTGACATAGAGTCACCTTTTATAGTAGATAATAATTTAAAGAACTTTTTTGTTTATCTTTATCTCACCCGCGATTATTCTTTAGTTTATGATTCATCGACAGTTTACAATAAACTTTGCATCACACCCCAGCATAAAGTACTTAAAAATTTCGAAAATCTTTATAGCTCAATTGATAGGTCTAACAACACAGTTTCGGAAAACAAGATAAATGAAATAATGAATAATTGGTTCATATATGATGAAGAATATGTTGTTGACAATTATCCAGATCAATTTACTGATGCTTATATGATCGTCAGCAAAATTCTTGAACACAACTATTCGACAAAGCGTCAACCTCAATTTTCAATAAGCCTCGGTTACTGCCTAAAGAATTCTACATTTACACATTCCCAAGAATATCCCGTTTCATTTCAGGAATATTTGCGCTATTCACCACAAACTGGCAACTTAAAAAACCCGGTGAAAGATTTGAAGCTTTCAATGCCTCAACTTGTCGGAGTAGTTGGGTATAAAATATTTATTAGGGAAAACGTTGGATTATTCTCGTACATCAATTTTCAATTAATGGCATCCGTAAGTGCAGGAGAAGTAAAAACAAAGGAGTTATTTGAAGAGAATAAGACTTATCAAATTAACAGTTTTGATATTTCGCAAGAGGAAAGCCTTAGTTTAGAAAATGTGCTTAATACGATGAACAGTTATTCAGTTAAGATCGGAATACCGGTATTCGTGATAGGACGCTCATTGTTCTTCGAGGCGAATCTTAATGCAGGTTTGCATTATGTTTCCTCCTCTATTGATTATAGATTTAATATGACTAAAACAGAGGGATATTATGCCGGTTCATTTATGAACAGTTACTATTATACCAATGAAATTGCCAGCGGATACGGAAAAGGAAAAATTGAGATTGAAGATAATTACTTTTTCATTTACCCAACCTTAGATATACAATATGCAACTGATTCTGGACTTCGGATAAATATCAGCGGGAACCATAAATACATGGCACTGCTTTGCGGTTATTCTTTTTAGCTGAAATAATAAATTTTAAAAATAAAGTTTAAAATCTATCTTGGTGAATTATGAAAACCTTAGTTCTAATTTTAACTCTCACCTTATTTTCTAATGTGTACGCCCAAAATCCGGAATGGATGAATTTTAATAGCTCGAGTTCGACCATAAGGGCTTATTCAATAGCAATTGATGAAAACAATGTTAAATGGGTAGGAACAGCTGGCGGTCTAATTCAAATCGATGGAGAAGACTGGACAATTTATAATACTTCAAATTCAGAGTTACCATTCAATGAAATTTATTCTGTTGCAATTGATTCGATGAATAATAAATGGATTGCTACTTATGGTGGCGGCCTGGCCAAATTTGATGGTATGAATTGGACGGTATATAATTCTTCAAATTCTAGTTTACCCCATAATAGAACAATTTGTATAGAATTAGATGAGTACCAGCATAAGTGGATTGGAACTGAAGCTGGATTAGCAAAATTTGATGATACTAGTTGGACGATCTACAACAATTCTAATTCAGGTTTACCACATAATCTTATTCTTGCCCTCGCAATTGACCAAGCTGGGAATAAGTGGATCGGTACGGCTGATTACGGATTGTTAAAATTTGATGGTACGAATTGGTATAGCTACACCCGATTTAATTCAGAATTGCCTGATAATATTGTTCGAACAATAACAATAGATTTAAGTGGTGAAGTGTGGCTTGGGACTTTAGGTGGCGGAGTAGCAAAATTTAATGGAACTGACTGGACTGTATACAATACTTCTAATTCTGGTTTACCAAGTAATAGTATCTATTCCATAATAATAGAACCAAATGGTATTAAATGGATTGGAACTGGTTATGAAGGATTGGCAAAGTTTGATGGATCAAACTGGACCTCGTTTAATACTTCAAATTCTGGTTTGCCAAATAATAGTGTTTATTCAATTGCGCTTGAGGTAAGTGGTAATAAATGGATAGGAACGCACGATGGTTTAGCAAAATTTGATGATCTCGATTGGGTTGTTTACGAAAATTTGAATCCCGGTTTACCTAATGATGATATTCGTGCCTTAGCTATTGATGGTTACCAAAATAAATGGATAGGAACTTATGGGGGCGGGTTGGCAAAATTTGATAGCACAAACTGGACAATTTATAAAACGTTAAATTCTGGCCTACCAAATAACTCTATACTTTCACTATTTATTGATGAAAACGATAATAAGTGGGTAGGCACAAATAGCGGTGGCTTGGCAAAATTTGATGGATCTAACTGGACGATTTTCAATGCCTCTAATTCTGATTTACCTAATAACTCTGTAAGTACAATTAATAAAGATATGAGCGGGAATTTATGGATTGGGACATATTTAGGATTAGCAAAATTTAACGGCACAATTTTTTCAATCTATAACAGTTCAAATTCTAATTTACCTAGTGATTTCATATTCTCGATTCTGATAGATGACTCTAATAACAAGTGGATAGGTACAAGCGAAGGATTAGCAAAATTTGATGGTTCTAGCTGGACTGTTTTCAATACAGCTAATTCAGGATTACCATATAATAGTATTCGCTCGCTTGCTTTAGACACATTTGGAAGATTATGGATAGGATTATATGGTGCTTTGGTAAAATTTGATGGTAGCACTTGGACTGTTTATGATGAGTCAAATTCAAATATACCTCTAAATCTTGGTGTCACTTCTATAGATACAGATGCATATAATAGTGTATGGATGGGTACAGTGTTTGGTGGACTTGCAGATTTTAATGGAATAGATTATTGGACTGTTTACAATGAATTTAATTCGAATTTGCCAAATAATGATGTTAATGCCGTTTTGATTGATGCAAATAATAATAAATGGATTGGCACTGGTAACGGGTTAGCTGTTTTCAATGAAGGAGGTGTAGTAATTACTCATATTGATAACAAAAATTCAGCATTACCCGAGGATTTTAGTCTCGAGCAGAATTATCCTAATCCATTTAACCCAATTACCAAAATTAAATATTCAATTCCATCTCAAACATTTGTAACAATTAAAATTTACGATTTGCTTGGCAAAGAATTAGAATCCTTGGTAAATGAAGAGAAACCTGCCGGCAGTTATGAATTAAATTTTAACGCTGAAAACCTTTCGAGCGGAGTTTACTTTTATCGACTAATTACTAATAAGTTTATTGAAACGAAAAAATTAATTTTACTGAAATAAAATGAAATCAAAAAACCTAACCAACCACCCCGAAGGCGGAAGATTCGCCGAGATATTCAAATCCAATTGCAAAGTTGTTACGAGTGATGGCAAGAAAAGAAGTGCACTCACCCATATTTACTTTTCATTAAACCCCGGTGAGGTAAGCAAATTTCACAAAGTGGCAAGTGATGAGGTTTGGAATTTGTATGAGGGAACCGGATTGTTACTTTATATTTGGGACGGCATATCCGACCAAATGGAAATTGTTGAATTATCAAAAAGTAAAAGAGAATATTGCCATGTTGTTCCCGCCGGAATGTGGCAAGCAGCAGAACCGATTGACGATACAATTTTAGCAGGCTGCTCAGTTGCACCCGGATTTGAGTTTGAAGATTTCGAATTGATCAATAAAAATAGTTCCGAAGCCAGGCTTATATTAAATAAACTTCCTCAACTCAAAAAATTAGTTTGACCTCAAAATATTTTTTGTTTTTTCCAACCAGATAACATATCTTATTTCATAATTAATCAGCCAATCTTACTTACAGTATTCATTTCTTGTCCGCAATTATTTTCTAACTATTGAATTCTGTTCTGAATAATAAAGTAGTTTTCCTAATTACATTTTTTAATAAGTTTTAATAATTGGAGTAAAGAATGACGAACACAGAGTTAATGAAAAATGCATATTCACTTTTTGCAGAAGGAAATGTTCCGGCAGTTTTGGAACTCTTTCATCCGCAAATTGAATGGCACGAGTGCACAGGTTTTCCATTCATTGAGGGCGATGGCATTTCAATTGGTCCAGCCGCTGTAGCGCAGGATGTATTTTCCCAAATTCCGGTTCACTATGAAGGATTCAATATCCAAATAAATGAATTATTTGGAAGTGGGGATAAAGTTGTAATGGTTGGATTTTATAAAGGCAAATGGAAAGCTACCGGCAAAGAATTTACTGCCAATGCCACTCACGTTTGGACAGTTAAAGAAGACAAGATAACAAACTTTTTTCAAGCAGTTGATACTGCAGAAATTATTAGCTAATAAAAATTCTAACAAAAAGAGGAGTTTAAATTGAAAAACTTTAAAACAATCGTTGCCGCGATTCTAGTAGCATTTTTACTTTTCGGATGCATAAGTGCAACCGAGGCAAAAGATCTGCCTGACTCACATAGTGATCCATATATTGAAATGATCTTAGGTCAAGTTGCATTTATGGAAGGTCGAATTACCAGTCTCGCTGAAGCGATACCTGAAGATGATTATAACTGGCGCCCTGACGAAGGCGTTCGTTCAACAAGTGAACAGCTTGTACACACACTTGCAGCCGGATATTTTATTACCAGCATGATGGGCGGGGAAAAACCTGACCATATCACAAGAGATTTAGAAAAAACTTTGACTGCCAAAGCCGACATTATCAAAGAACTCAAGGGTTCATTTAAAGCGGTTACAAAATTTTTAGAATCTTACGATACCGCCAATTATGAAAAAATGGTTAAAACTCCTTTCGGTGAATACACGCAAAGAATTATGATCTTGATAATTAATAATCATTATCACGAACATTTAGGATCATTAATAACGTACGGAAGAGCCAACGGTGTTGTTCCGCCATGGTCTGAGAAACCGGAAGAGAATTGATCAATAAATATATTTGTTTTTATTCATGCATTCGCGGCTAATTTTTTCGCCGCGAATACGCTAATTATCTTAAATTTTTACCCCTCATAATTTTTCTCTCCTTACATTTTATCCTTATATTAAAAGTTCAACTTTTGCAAAACATAATATTTAGTTATGAACAAATTTGATTTAGTATCATCATATAAACCATCGGGTGATCAGCCAGAGGCAATAAAAGCTTTGACCAAAGGACTGAACAACGGCGAAAAACATCAAGTTTTGCTTGGTGTTACGGGCAGCGGTAAAACTTTTACAATGTCCAACATTATAAAAGAAGTGAACAAACCAACTCTAATTATCTCGCATAATAAAACACTCGCTGCACAGTTGTATTCCGAGTTTAAATCTTTCTTCCCAAATAATGCTGTTGAGTTTTTTATAAGCTATTACGATTATTATCAGCCCGAAGCTTATGTTGTAAAGAAGGACCTCTACATTGAAAAAGATTTTTCAGTAAATGAAGAAATTGACAGACTAAGATTAAAAGCCACCACTTCTTTGATCGAAGGAAGGAATGATGTAATAATTGTTGCATCGGTAAGCTGTATTTACGGTATCGGGGCACCTGATCAATATGCCAAGCAAATTTTGTTCTTGAAAAAAGGTCAGGAGATTGAACGCAAAAAATTGCTTCGTCATTTAATTGATATTTACTACACACGAAATGATGTTGAATTTACAAGAGGAGCATTCCGTGCCCGTGGAGATGTTGTTGAGGTAATACCTGCCTATCAATATGAAGAAGCAGTGCGAATTGAATTTTGGGGAGACGAGATTGAAAGGCTTTCAATTATTGATTCGATAACCGGAGATGTGATTAAAGAAGTTGATGCCATTCCGGTTTATCCAGCAAAATATTTTGTTACAACCAAAGAGCAGGCAAACGCTGCCATCAAAACTATTGACTCTGAATTGAAAGAACGACTAGAAGAATTATGGAAAGATGAACGATACCTGGAAGCGCAGCGAATTGAGCAGCGCACCAAATATGACATCGAAATGATCCGTGAAATAGGTTACTGTTCGGGAGTTGAAAATTATTCCCGCCACATGGATGCGCGAGAACCAGGCTCCAGACCTGCTTGTCTGTTCGATTATTTCCCGAAGGATTACTTGCTGATAATTGATGAATCTCATGTTACAGTTTCGCAAATTGGAGGTATGTACAAAGGCGACCGCTCCCGCAAAGAAACCCTTGTTGAGCATGGCTTCCGGCTCCCTTCCGCACTGGATAATCGTCCCTTAAAATTTGATGAGTTTGAATCTCTTGTTAATCAATGCATTTACGTAAGTGCCACGCCGGGCGATTATGAACTTACAAAATCGGGCGGCTCATTTGTTGAGCAGATCATTCGTCCAACCGGTTTGCTTGACCCAGAGATTGAGGTAAGACCAATTAAAGGTCAGATTGATGATTTGATAGGTGAGGTTAGAGATAGGATTGAAAGAAAAGAAAGAGTGCTTGTTACAACACTTACAAAAAAAATGGCTGAAGACTTAAGTGATTATTTGGACAAGCTAAATATATTGGTTAGATATATCCACAGCGATATTGATGCGCTTGAACGTGTTGAGATAATTAGAGATTTACGCATAGGAGATTTTGATGTTCTTGTTGGAGTAAACCTATTACGTGAGGGACTTGATCTTCCTGAGGTTTCACTCGTTGCAATTATTGATGCGGACAAAGAAGGATTTTTAAGAAGCGAGCGATCACTAATGCAGACAGCAGGAAGAACTGCAAGAAACGTTAACGGCAGAGTAATTATGTATGCTGATAAAATTACAAACTCTATGCGCAAAACAATTGATGAAACAAACAGACGCCGTAAGGTTCAAACCGAGTATAACAAGGAACATAACATTACTCCAAAGACAATTTTTAAAAGTGTTGAAGAGATTATGGAATCAACATCTATTGCTGATGTACGAAAACGGGATTCTGACAAAGATCAAATGACATTTACGAAAGTAGCTGAACCTGTTATTCGATATATGAGCAATCAGCAGAAGCAGGAACTGGTTGACCAGATGAAAGAAGAAATGATAACCGCCGCAAAAGATTTAGAGTTTGAAAAAGCCGCCGCTCTTAGAGATGAAATTGAAAAGATGAAAAAATTAATAAAATAAATTACCTTCAAGATTTTCTATTCAAATTTAATTATTTTAGTTTTGTGAGGTAAGTCAAACAATACTTTTTAGAAAACTAAGATATTTCACTTGTTACTTTTACTCATATAGTTTTTTCTACAACTGATTTTACATTTCCGCCATATAAATTTTTTGGATTTTTTCTCTTCTAGCAAATTTACTATTCAAAATAATCGGAGGATGAATGATGAAATCAGTAAAATCTTTACTCCTGCTCTTTATTTTTATCTCAACACAATTATTCAGTCAAATTCCGGAAGTAATTAACTACCAGGGATATTTAACCGATCTTTCCAGTGCTGCAATTGGCGATGGTATGTACAATTTGACATTTCGGCTTTATGATGTTAATGCAGGAGGGGCTGCAATTTGGACAGAGTCGAAAGGTATTGAAGTAATTGACGGAATTTTTAGTACAAAACTTGGGGACGCTACCCCGCTTGCTATTCCATTTAGTCAACCTTATTGGTTAAGCATTCAAGTCGAAACAGAGCCGGAATTTGATCCGCGAATTGAACTTACAAGTTCGGCTTATAGTTTTAACAGCATGAGTACAGAAACCATTAAAGGCATGGCAGTTGCCTCTACAGCACCAAGCAATGGTCAAGTGCTTAAATGGAATGGTGCGGAATGGGAAGCTGCGGCTGATGCGGCAGGTTCTTCATTTTGGGGAATTAACGGAAACGATATTTACTATGATCAGGGTTATGTCGGAATTGGAACTTCTACTCCCGGGGCAGGACTTGAAGTGAAAAGTGCAGCTGGTTATGGTTCCGCTGTCGCACTTAGCAATACAGGCGGAGGTATTGAATGGGATCTTGTTTCCTGGACCGATGGAACATTTAGATTAGTTAAATCAACCGGTACAACTTTTTCGCCAATTGTAGTTGAACCGGTAAATGGTTTTGTGGGAATTGGCACTTCTACCCCGGATCAACTACTCTCTGTACATACCAGTTCAGGAATTAGTTATATCAGAGTTTCTGATAATACAACTGGCCCTGCATCCGGTTTGAGAATGGGATTAAGTGGAAGCGGCAATGCTTACATAATTAATGACGAATCTACAAAAAGTTTAAGTTTGGGAACCAATGGTACAACACAGCTGCGCATAGATGATTTGGGTTATGTCGGGATAAATGTAATCGCTCCCGGACAGTTGCTTCATCTTAAACAAACTTTATCTAACAAAGGGCTCCGCATAGAGCATAACTCAGCAACCGATTACTGGGAAAATGGAGTAGGTGTAACTACCAAAAATTATAAATTTTATTACAACAATTTATTCCGAGCAGATATTTCATCAACTGATGGAGCATATACACAGTCTTCTGATCGAAGGTTGAAGCAAGACATCGAAGATATGAGTTCAGTTTTAAATAAGGTAAATCAATTAAAACCTACAACATTCCACTACATTGATTATGCGGGAAGTGGTCCAAAATCAACTGGGTTTATAGCTCAGGATGTTGAACCATTGTTCCCCGATCTGGTTCGTGAAACTGATGATGGCTATAAAGGATTAGTTTATGATGGCTTTGCTGTTATTGCAATTAAAGCAATTCAGGAGCAGCAAAAAATTATAGAAGATCTGCAAAAGAGAATTGAAGAATTAGAAAATAAATAATTTTTAGGAAGTCCATGATTGACTTAATATCGATTGATACGATCGATTAAAAAGTTCTAGATGGAGGAATTATGAAAAATAAATTTTTAATTAAATCAGCATTATTTACTACTCTGTTTTTTGTATGTAATACAAATACTTTTTCACAACATGTTTTAAAGAATAGCGTTTTTGCCAACGGCGGCGGACTAATGGTTAATTCAAACAACTATTCCAATGCTGTTGTAGGTCAAACTGCATCCGGATCATCTGCAAATACAAACAATATTATCCATTCCGGATTTTTATTCTCTGCCGGTTTATTAACAGATATTGCTAATGATGATTTGGGAATACCAACTGAGTATAATTTGTCGCAAAACTATCCCAATCCTTTTAATCCATCTACAAAAATAAAATATTCTGTACCTGAAGTAGCTAATGTTAGAGTCGAGATATTCAATACTCTGGGGCAGTCAATTGAAATATTGGTTAATGAAGAACAAGCGGCTGGCCTTTATTCATTGGAATTCAATGCCTCTTCACTGGCAAGCGGAGTTTATATTTACAGAATGATCTCAAACAATTATGTTGAAACAAAAAAGTTGATGCTGCTGAAATAGTAAAATGTTAATTGGTAGTTTAAAGATTGTCATTCCGGGCTTGACCCGGAATCTATTTTGTTCATTTTAGGTTAAATTGAGATTCTGAATAAAGCCCGCCTCTCCGGCGGGCATGTTCAGAATGACATTTTTGTGATTTTAAGAAAGCCCTTTTTCAATCTCTCAATTCTTATATTTTGTTAATCCTGACTTCACTGTTCACTGTTCTAATTTTAACTTTGTTCTTACCACTGCCAATTGTTGCTGTCCCTTTTAAAATATAGTCTCCATGACTATCCATCACTTTCTCTTTTATATTGAAGTCTGATTTGATATCAACATCATCATCTTCATCTTCGTAGCTTATTTCAATATCAATCTCCATGTCAAAGTCAGCCGGAACGTTCAACTGAACATCGCCCCCCATTGAGGTGAGATAAGCATCCTGATTGATCGCATTGTTTTTAATTATTTTTGCGCTTATAGCACCGCCCATAGTTTTGGCTTTAACTTTTCCTTCAACTGCCGCAATGTTAATGTTGCCGCCCATAGTTTCAGCAATTACAAAATCTTTTGCTGATTGAACAGAAATATTCCCACCCATTGTTTTAACATTTGCTCCGTTCGGTGCATCGTCAACCGTGATGTTTCCTCCCATTGTTGTAATGCTTAATTCATCTGAGCCGGTTCTTCCCTTTACATTGGATTGAGAAATATTCCCACCCATTGTTTTTGCATCAACATTCCCAACGATATTTTTCATTGCAATATTGCCGCCCATTGTTTCAAGTCTGCCGTCAACCTCGGAACCGGATAAAGAAATGTTGCCGCCCATTGTAGTTAAATCAATTTCACCTTTTAATTCCGAAAGGCTGAGCTGCCCGCCCATTGTTTTACCTGTCAACTCACCTTCAAGTTTATTCAATGCTACACTTCCGCCCATTGTTAAAAATTCTAAGTCAAATTTTTGCGGAGTGTAAATTGTAAACTCAACATCTGAATTGTGATTTCTCTTTTTGCTTCTGTACTCAGTTGTAATTTCTAACCCATTTGCTGTCCCTTCATATTCAACAATAACATCATCGGCATCCCTTCCCTCAATAGAGACTTCAACTTTCACTGCATCTTTGTTCCAGCCTGTTACCGAAATACTCGCACCGGTATTAAAATCGAGTTCTAATTTTTGTCCGGGCTTAACTTTAAATTCTTCAGTTGAATTTTTGTCATCACCATTGTAATAATTTTCAAATTCATAAATTGAATTTTGTGAAGCTGCTCCTACAAAAAAGACCATACAAATAATTGAAAATACATTTAACAAACTTTTCATTTTTTATTCCCCCGAATATTATTTTAGTTTTTTAATTTTTATATCTGAAGTAGTGGTCTTCAAAATAATGTTGTGACCGCCGCCGTTTAATAGAAAAACTTTTTTTATACCTTTTTCTTCTTTATCAACAGTTGATTCAGGGAAGTCCGAATCAATATCATATCCGTCTTTGTCCCATTTAGCATAAGTATCAATTTTGGCAGTAATTGCCGCTTGAGCTGATCCCGGAATCACAAGCTCAATTTCTCCAACAGAAGTTTTTATCCTGCTTTCACCCGTACTCGAAGGAGTAAATTCAACATACATATTGCCTGCGCTCGTAACCGCATCAACACTTCCGGTAATATCTTTAAGAACAATGTTGCCGCCGTTTGTTCTTACATCAACAATTCCATTAGCACTTTCAACATTAATACTTCCGCCGTAAGTATTGGCCGATACATTACCATTCACTCTCTTCATAGTTATATTTCCGCCGTAAGTCCTTGCCGATGCATTGCCGCCAATGTTTCCGAATATTATATCGCCGCCGTAAGTTTTAACATCCAAACTTGCTTCTGAACTTTCAACTTCAATACTTCCGCCCATTGTGTTCAATTCAGCCGGCTCACCTTTTATGTTACCAACTTTAATGATCCCGCCTCGTGTATTAGCGGAAAGCTTACCGATAACATCTTTAGTAATTATATTACCGCCCATTGTTTTTAGCTTAAGCTCGCCTCTTACATTTTTGGTAGTCAAATTTCCGCCCTCGGAATACAGTGATGCTTTGCCTACTAAGTTATTTATTAAATCTAAATTGCCCGCTGTAGTTTCAAGCTGCAGATGAAAATTTTCCGGGACTTTAATGTAGAAATCAATACTTTCATCCCATCCTAAATTGCTTGATGAAACATAAATTTGATTGCCGCTTTTCTTAATAGTAACATCATCCAGATCAGCATCACCCGAACCGACAAGTTCAATTGAAACTTCATCTTTACTCCAGGTGTCAACTATAATATTGCCCGGATCGGCTTTCGCAAATACGGTGCCGCCTTTGCTTACAGAAAATGATTTTGTTCTATCTCCTGTATTTTCATTTGCAGATAGTACACTTACAAAACCGGAGACCAGTAATAATAATATTATTTTTTTAAGATTTTTCATTTTATTCAACCCCCTTAAGAATTGAAGCCGCACGCAGTTTAATAAAATCATTATCATCGGATGCGGCTTTTTTATTCAACACATTTTTTATAACACTGTCTAAATTTTTATCTTCCAGCTTTTTATCAGCCAATATATTTATTGCCAAAACCCTTAGTCCGGAATTATCATCTTTTTCTAAAACTTCAAGAACAGCATCTCGAATCTCAGCATCAAACTTGAATTTTGAAATCGCGGACAATGCTTCCCTCCTCACTGCCGGATTTTCATCAACCAGCATAGAACTTAGCAATGCTTTTTTAACTTTTGGATCAATCCGAGCCGAAGACTCATTCAAGGATGAAAGTGTGTTTACCGTTTTTATCCGAACACCCGGATTTTTAGTTGTGAGCAAAGCCTTTGCTAAAAGCAATTGAACTGTTTGATCATTTACGCTGCCTTTAAATTTTAAGGGCTTCACGGCATCAAACATAAATTCAATTTGCCCTTCATCTGAAAAGGAATCGGAAAATCTTATGTTGGAAATATTTAAACCCTTCTCTTCAATTTCCTGCGGATTAAAATTATCCAATGATTGACCCATAAACTTTTCTTCAGCGGGACTACTAAAAATAAAGTAGCCGATCAAAACACCGATAACTACAGCGGCAATCCCCCCGGCTGCCGCCTGATAGTTGAAATAAAATATTTCTGAAAACCAATCGCTGATTCTTTCTGTTAGTGAAATTTTTGGCTCAATCTTTCTTACATTTCTCAACAGCTGCTCGCGCATTGAAAATAGTTCATCATCAGCAACCGGTCTCGGTCTGTTTTCAACTAATGCTGAATGAAGCTGACGAAGACTTTCGAACTCACTTTTAGCTTCTTCATTTTCAAGCATATAATTTTCCAGCTCAATTTTTTTTTCTTTCGATAGCTCGTTAAGAAAGTATAGCTGGGTTAATTCTTCAAATTTTTTCTTATCCATTTTAATACCGATTTATTTCTCAATTACTTTTTCTAAATGAGATCTCATTTTTCTTGTCGCTACAAAAAGGTAGCGTTTAATAGTGCCTTCATTGCAGTTCATAATTTTTGCAATTTCTCTAATTTTATAATCCTGGTAATACTTTAACGAAAACGCCATTCTCTGCTGCGCAGGTAATTTGTTCAATGCTAAATTTATTAATCGTGCAGAATCCGATTGAATAACAGGAGCGTCTGTTTCTTCTTCCCCGGCAATTGTGTCGGTAAGTTTGAAACTGCCGTCATTTGAATTTCCAATTTCCCTATCAATAGAGTCATGCTCCAAATTTCCTTTTTTACGCTGAAAGGAAATACACACATTTGACGTGATTCGGAAAAGCCATGTTGAAAATTCACTTTTGAACTGAAAATTATTAAGTCCCTTAAAAACACGAATGAAAACTTCCTGATAAATATCCTTTGCATCTTCCGCATTATTCCGGAATGAATGTGCGATGCTAAGCACCTGACGGTCGTATCTCGTTACAAGTTGTTCAAAAGCCTGCATATCTCCCCGCTGGGCATTTTTAATTAGAATTTCGTCTTTTATCATAAAGTTTCTCGTTCTAATCAGTTAGACTTACACAAATTCTTTTGGTTGTACTGATCGCAAAATTAATTTAAGGAAAGATAAAATGGAATTCGATTGTTATTTGGTAGGGATTAAGTAGTCATTTGTTGTCATCAAATATTGAATTGTCATTTCGAAGGAATCGACTTTTGATGACTGAGAAATCTCCAACTTTATTTCAAATATAATTCTCCACAACCTCAACTCCCATCTCTTTCATGTCATCAAAAAATTTAACCGGCTCGACAAAGTTTGCCTGGAAGTGTAAACCAGGCTTTTTGTTTCCCTCCAAATATTGTTTTATGCTTGCTGTAACCGGAATTGCAGTTAAGGCATATCCATCTTCATGTGAAATTTTCATTTCAAAATTTGTGGTTATTCCTTCTTTAATTCCTTCAGCCTGAAGCAGCAGTTGAGTTGAATATGGCGGCGGCGAAAAATTATGTAAGCCCCATTTAAATAATTTTGCCATTGGTAATGGTGACAACTTTGGAAATAATTTAAAATAGATGAACATGATAGGCATTAAAAAATAATCAACGAACCAATTGAAGCCGCCGACATAAAATCCTGCCTCCCTTAATGTTGGAATCATTTCAGGCAACGCTCTCATTTCTTCAAGCATCATAGCAACTTCCTTCTGCACCCCAAACTTCTTTCCGAAATTAAAACTTTTTCTATTCTTGTAATCTAATTTTTGCCACTCGCCATTTTTATAAATTAATGGATTAAAACTTTTAAACTCCTCAATCATTTCGAGCGCGGTATTTTCACCGAAATTCAATCCCTTCCAATTTATTTTTATTAGACTGCCGACATTTGCTTTTTGAAGTTCATCAATTTTATTCGCCGCATATCTGATCATTGCTGCCGGAATACCGGGATGAAAACCGCCGTCTGTAATAAAACATCTTCCACTTGTTTCGATTTCATTTTTAATTGAATTTAACTGCTGAAGTTTTAATGCAGAATATTGAACATCGATATAATCAATTCCGCACTTGATAGCCGCCCAAGCAATGTTTGAAGTAAGTTGAGATGTGCTTCCCGCTGAGACTAAAAAATCTACCTTGCTGAATGCTGCAATCAAACTCTCTCCATCTGCCGCATCAACTTTTATTGAAGAAACTCTGCTCCTCTCAAACTCGGTGTTTAATTTATTTGCGCACTCGCCTGACTTTAATGAATTTCTTCCCGCTAAAATTATTCTACAATCCGTTGACTGCAATAAATATTTAGCGATTAAAAATCCTGTGTTGCCGCTGCCGCCGAGAATGATAATTTTCATACATCTTCTCTTTTTATACAAAAGTTTGCAGTACAAAAATAAATAAATTGAATGACAAAAAGACTTTCATTTCTTATTTTGAGGTAGGTTTATTATTTAGTCGGCAATATGTTTAAAACATTGGAAGCAAATAAAGGCAGGAAGGCAATGAAAACTCATTTCAGATTTCAAATCATTTTAACAGTTAGTTTATTTTTTGCAATTGTATTTAATGCAAATGCACAGAGTAGTTATTCTTTAGACCATCAATTTAAAAGTGGATTTAATAACGACGAGTTTGACAAACCAGCAATTGATCAACCACATTTATTTGATGATAGATTTCCGCAAAAATTCTTAAAAAATAATTTTACTGAGGATTTGTTGGATAGTGTTGTTTACACCAACCATGGGGGTAAGTTTAAGGAATCATTTTCCTATAATCCCAACAAAATGAAGGCATCACACTCAATTCATCGCTGGGACACAGATACAGGTGATTGGCAAAATGAAAAAATTCACACTTATACCTATGATGACGCAGGAAATATAGTATATGAATTTCAAGAATTCTGGTTCATAGATATTGGTTTATTGCAAACTACTCAAGCATTTTCAACTTACGACAATAATGGAAATCGATTAACTTATTACACTGAGTTGTTAGATACATCATCCGGCCAATGGTTTGGAATTGGAGAAGGATTTACGTGCACTTATGATGCTAATAATAATCAATTGACAAAATTAATTCAAAGTTGGAATAGTGCTACATCAAATTGGGAGGATTATAGAGTGTATACATTTGAATATGATAGTAATAATAATCTTCTCATGGAGTTGTACGAAGCATGGAGTAATAATTCTAGTTCTTGGCTAGAACAGTGGAGAAATTCATTTACCTACGATAATCGTGGCAATCAAATTTCTGCTATTTACGAAGTCTGGAGTGTGAATGGAGATCCACTAATAAATAGTCAACGCATAACAAACACCTATGACGATAGTGATAATTTGCTAATAAGTATATTGGATTCGTGGGTACAAACCTTGAACCAATGGATCTCTTACGGTCAATATTATTACACATATGATTTATCTGATAATGAACTAACTCGATTAATTAAATTATGGGATGCAACGAATGAGAAATGGGTGAATAATTCACTCGTTTCATCCAGCTATAATGTCTATGACAAAATTGTAATTCAATTAATACAAATTTGGAATGAGTCATCGAATAGTTGGTTAAATAACGTAAGATTCAATTCTACTTATGATAATATTGGGAATCGAACAGTTTATTTAACTGAGTGGTGGAATACTCAGTTGAATGATTGGGAAAATTTAGATCGAAAATTATATGGTTACGAAAATGGAAATTATTTAACACATTTTCATGGAGAAATCTGGAACTCAGGATGGATTCCGTATCTTGGCGAAGTAGATATAAGTAATAATGGATATTTTTATAGCTTCACTGCACGAGAACTTACCGCCTACTACAGTCCCTTAACGGACATCGACGATTCAGAAAATTTATTAAACAGTTTTTCCTTATCACAAAACTATCCTAATCCGTTTAATCCAAGTACAACAATAGAGTATGAAATACCGCGAAACGAAAGAAGTGAAATGTCAAAAGTAAAACTTGTCGTTTATGATTTATTGGGAAGTGTTGTTCGTACTTTGGTTGATGAACAAAAGTCTGCAGGTAAACACAAAGTTACTTTTGATGCGAGCAAGCTGCCGAGCGGGGTTTATTTTTATCAAATTAATGCTGGTAGTTTTAACCAGGTAAGAAAAATGTTGTTATTAAAATAACGGACTGTTAAGAACATGATACTAAAACCCCAACTAGTTTTTTGTATTGCGTTAATTATTCTAACACTCTCCAATTCAAATGCGCAGAATGATTATTCCTTTGATCATCAATCAAAAAGTGAATTCGATTATTCAAGATTTGATAAAGAAATATTCTACAAAAAAAATCTGTTTGAAGATGCAGTCCCCCAAAAATTCTTAAAAAATAATTTTACTGAAGATTTGCTGGATAGTGTTGTTTATATAAAAGAGGGTACAAATTTTAGGGAATATATTACATATCAAAACAATTTAAACATGATTGTTCATCTCAGACAATATTGGGCAGATTCAACAAACGAGTGGATAAATGATTTGCAGATAAATTACACTTATGATGCCGCAGGGAACCTAGTCTTACGGTTAGAAGAGAAATGGGATCAAATTGAAATGAAATGGGAAAACATTAGAAGCCAAACTTACGCTTTTGACGGTAACGGTTATATACTAACAATATTAGAACAAAATTGGAATTCACAAGATAATGCTTGGCAAAACGAGTCACGATCTAATTTTACACGAAATGACGCTGGTCAAAAACTAACCTGGTTAATAGAAAGTTGGGGTCATTATACCCCAAACTGGGAAAATGTCATATTTTATTCTTACTCGTATGATGAGAACGGAAACATGTTAACTAGTTTAAGTAAATATTGGGATAGAACTAAGAATGTGTGGATAAACGAGTATCGCGAAACAAACGACTATAATAACTTCAATGAGTTAGAAGCGAGTTATCATGAAAGTTGGGATACTACTTCCAACAATTGGTTAAATTCATTTTTTTTAACTCGCACTTATGATACTAATAATAATTTATTGATACTCCAAGTTGAAAACTGGGATTTAAATAACAATTTGTGGATTAAGAGTTATCGATTTTATAATGAATATTTAAACAGTGGAAGTGTACGTATTGAATTATATCAAGACTGGGATATAACTCAAGCTATTTGGCAAGATGAATTTCGAAGAACGTATTCACTTAACAGTAATGGTCAGTTCTTAACTTTAGTATGGGAGGAATGGAATTCAGATGCTGGAATCTGGGAAAATTATTTACAAATTACACGAACTTATAATTCTCAAGGTAGTATGTTAACTGAGCTAAACGAGCAATGGAATATAAGTGCCGCTAGTTGGGAAAGGAACACGTTAAGAACATTTAAATTTGATTTAAATAATAATTTAAAACACTTTACTAGCGATAAATGGTATAATAATGGTTGGGTTCGGTCGGATGGCAATATGTTTTTCGATAATAATAATTTTGAATATAGATATAAATGCCAAGAACTAACCGCCTACTACAGCCCCCTAACTGGTATCAACGATTCTGAAAATTTATTTAACAATTTTTCATTATCTCAAAACTACCCTAACCCTTTTAATCCAAGTACAACAATAGAATACGAAATACCGAATCCGTCAGCCGACGGAGAAAGAAGTGAAATGTCAAAAGTAAAACTTGTTGTTTATGATTTGCTAGGGAGTACAGTTTGCAGTTTGGTTGATGAGCAGAAGTCTGCAGGTAAACACAAAGTTACTTTTGATGCGAGCCAACTGCCGAGCGGGGTTTATTTTTATAGAATTAGGTCAGGTGGTTTTGATCAAGTAAGGAAAATGTTGTTGTTGAAATAAGTTTTGGGTATGTAACAAGTGTGCCCTATTTAATTACAATGCAGATATTCCCATTTGTTTTTCCCTTTTCATAAGTCGGTCTAAAAATTTATATCCAAACCTCTACCTCAAAGAGCCTATTCACCAAAATTTTAGACTTGTAATAGGTAAGGAAATTTAGTTAGAATAACTCTTAAAGATTAGTTTTACAAGAAATTATGGCTATTCAAGATATTTAGTATTATTTTCAGTTAAATTAGTCACGTATTGCTAAATTATTATACTGATTGTTTATTAAAGTAAGCTTTAATGGACATTTATTTTGCTCTATACCCACAATCAACAAAAGGAGAATCCTATGAAAGTGTCAACTATTTTTTCATCATTATATATATTTTTGATTTTTATTTCTTCAACCACAGCTGAACCAAGTTTTAATGGGGGTCCAGGATGCGCGGGTTCCGGATGTCATGGCTCGCAGGCTGGAATTGTAACTGCTGAAGTACTGGACAATTTGCAGGTTAGAATAACTGTTTCAGGTACAACAGATAAAGTGGGCGGTGAACTTGTTGGTCCGGATGGCAATGTAGTGGATGTTATTAATTCAACGAATAGTAATCCGTTTATACTAACAGCGCCATCAGCAGGAAATTATACCGTTAATGCCGGATTCAAAGATCCATCAAGAGATTATGGATCGACGGCTGTAGTGATAACTTTAACGGATGTAAATGAACAACTACTTGGAATAAATCCAAGAGAATTCGAATTGTTTTCAAATTATCCAAACCCATTTAATCCTTCTACAAAAATTCGTTTTGCGATTGCTCAAACTGCATTTACCACATTAAGGATTTATTCAATTCTTGGTGCTGAGGTTGCCACGTTAATCAATGAAGAAAAAGCAACCGGAGTTTATGAAGTTAATTTTGATGGATTGAATCTTACAAGCGGTACATATTTATATAAACTAGAAGCCGGTAATTTTTCCATGACAAAGAAAATGATAATGCTTAAATGATTTTAGGACAGGCTTAAAACCTGTCCTTTTCCAAACCTTCTAATTTATTGCCTACTCTTCCATATCTCCTTGGAAAACAAATTCTAATCCCTTAATTTTTGTTACAAATTATTCTTACAATTTTAAATATATATTTATCCAAAAAGGGGAAGATATGAGTGACAAATTAATTGAATGCGTACCGAATTTTTCCGAAGGACGAAACTTAGATATCATAAAACAAATTACCGACATAATTGAATTGGTAGATGATGTAAAACTGCTTGATGTTGATCCAGGTGCCGATATGAACAGAACTGTTGTTACATTTGTAGGCACTCCAAAAGGTGTTAAGGAAGCTGCGTTCAATGCAATTAAAAAAGCTCAGGAATTAATTGATATGACGAAGCATACAGGTTCTCATCCACGAATGGGTGCCACTGATGTTTGTCCCTTTGTTCCCGTAAGCGGAGTAACGACTGAAGAATGTATTGAACTTTCGAAAGAAGTAGCAAAACGCGTTGGTGAGGAATTGAACATACCGGTTTATCTTTATGAAAAATCAGCGCAAAAGCCGGAAAGAGAAAATTTAGCAATTATTCGTCAGGGTGAATATGAAGCATTAGAAGCAAAGCTGCAGAAGCCTGAATGGAAACCCGATTTCGGTCCCGCAAAATTTAATGCAAAAGCAGGCGCAACAGTTATCGGTGTGCGTGAATTTTTAATTGCGTATAACATAAGTTTAAATACCCGCGAAAAAAGATATGCAATGGATATTGCTTATGAATTAAGAGAAAAAGGAAGAACCGCAAAACGCCCCCTATCCCAACCGTTTTATTTTAAAGGCGGCAGTCTGTTAAAATACAAGGAAGGATACTATCCATGCGGAGATGATGATTTTGTAGGTAAAACAATTCAGGAAACAATTGATTATTGTAAAAATAAATATGGTTATGATTTACCTGAACTTCTAAAATTAAATAGTATTGATCCCGCAAAACCTGAAGGCGAATCGGTTAAAAAACCTGGCAAGTTTAACTTTTGCAAAGCGATCGGATGGATGGTTGACGAATATGACAGAGCTCAGATTTCAATCAATTTAACAAACTACAAAGTTACATCGACTCATCATGTATTAGAGGAAACACGAAAGTTAGCCACTGAAAGAGGTTTGGTAGTTACCGGAAGTGAAATTGTAGGTATGGTTCCCTACCCTGCATTGCTTGAGACCGGAAAATTTTATCTTAAGAAACAAGGGCGCTCCGCCGGAATTCCGATCAAAGATATTCTTGAAACTGCTGTTCAATCATTAGGATTAAGAGATGTTGCTGATTTTATTATTGAAGAACGTGTGCTCGGCTTGCCTAAAAATTTGGATACCGCACTCGTTGAAATGAAACTAACAGATTTCGTTGATGAAGTTTCGAGAGAATCCCCGGCACCAGGCGGCGGATCTATAGCAGCATTGGCAGGTTCACTTGGAGCTGCACTTACTTCAATGGTCAGTAATTTATCTGCAAACATTAAAGGCTCCGAAGAGATTGATGATATGTTGAATGAAGCTTCAGAAAAATGCCAGGAGATTAAATTTGCATTAGTTAAAGCAATTGATGATGACACAAATGCTTTTAATTCTTATATGGATGCTCGAAGATTGCCGAGCAAAACAGACGAAGAAAAGCAAATCCGTGAGGACTCAATGCTTGCAGGATTAAAGGAAGCGGTAATGGTTCCTCTTAATACTGCTAAGCAATCCCTTGAAGCAATTAAAGTTGCTGAACTTGTTGTTAAACATGGCAATCCAAATTCTATAACAGATGTAGGTGTTGGAGCGCAATCATCATACACCGGTGTGCTTGGCGGTATTTATAACGTGCTAATAAATCTAAAAGATATTGAAGATGAAAAATTTAATGCCGATATGCGAATACAATGCAAGGCTTTGAAGAAAGAGGGATTGGAAAGATTGAATAATGTTTTGAGTCAGGTTGAAGCAAAGTTAGGTGGTTAACAAAATTTGTCATTTCGAAGGAATCGTTATTTGATGACTGAGAAATCTCCTAACCTGCTGATTAGAAACCGTAACTTAGAGATTCCTCACCAAAGAACGGTTTCGGAATGACAATGTAGCTCTGTCATTTCGAAGAAACGAAGTGACTGAGAAATCTCTAAAATAAATGGTTTTATGAAAGACTTTTACGTCTATATACTAACAAATAAAAACAACAAAGTAATGTATATTGGAATGACAAATAATCTAACGAGAAGATTGTATGAACATAAAAATAAGTTGATCGAAGGATTCTCAAAAAAGTATAACACAAATAAACTTGTTTATTTTGAACAGACGAATGATGTTAATTCTGCATTTGCTCGAGAGAAAGAAATTAAAGGATGGAGAAGAGAGAAAAAGAATAGGCTGGTTGAAAGTTTAAATGCAGAGTGGAAAGATTTATCCGAAGAGTATAGCTAAGAGATTACTCACCAAAAAACGGTTTCGGAATGACAAAATTGGTTGTCATTTCGAACGGTGTTGTTTTTTAACACCGGAGAAATCTAAAAACTTTACTAATTAATTCCTACCTCATAAAGATTACTCACCAAAATGCGGTTTCGGAATGACACATAAATTTCTTAACAAAAAACCCAACTTCTTTGACAAGTTGGGTTTTTAATTTTGGTTTACTTTTGTTACAAACTACTTCGTATCAATCTGCTTTAGTAACTCATCCACTGCTCTTTCCAATTGTTCATCTTTTCCCTTCGCTCTGCCGTCAGGTGAATTATAAACAACTATATCAGGAACTGCTGGAATGTTTTCCATATTTTGTCCGGTCGCTTTTACGTACCAGCCCCTTCCGGGAAGTCTAACATAAGAGCCGTCAATCAAATAACGTGCACCTGTTGAGATAACAGCACCGAATGTTGGAACACCAACCAGAGTGCCGATTCCTAAAGTTTTATATGCATGAGAAAATATCTCGGCATTTGAATAACTGTTCGCATTACAAAGTGCGATTGATGGTTTCATCCATGCCGCATAAGGAAGCCGCTCGCCTAATGGATAGTATTGTTCAAACTTGTTGTTATCATTTTCTAAATTTTCCGCCGCACCACGTGGAATTGTATAAGCATGTTGTTTGTAATTTAATACGGTCATAAGAAAGTCGGTCGTCCAGCCGCCGCCGTTAAATCTAACATCAATTACAATTCCTTCCTTGCCATGTCCGGCAGCAGTAAGTTCCCTCTCGAACCTTTCAAAACTATCCCAGCCCATTGCTCTTATGTGAAGATAACCTAATCTGCCGTTAGAATATTTGTCAACTAATTTTCTGCTGGTATTGACCCATTCATCATATAATTCTGATGAGAGGCTTGAAGCCGGGCGGATAACAACTTCTCTTACTTCACCTTTACTGTTCTTAACTTCGAGCAGTGTTTCGTCTTTTCGAGTATCCATTAACATCGAATAAAAATTTGTATTACTCTCGATCTTCTCCTCATTGACGGCAAAAATAATATCACCAATGTTTAGCTTGCTTTTATTTTTATCCGCCGGTGAATTGGGAACTACATGTGTAACCTCCACTCCGTCAGAGTTTTGCTTAACTTCAACTCCTAGCAATCCTGTAGTCTGTTTTTGAGTTTCGGCTCTGTCGGGAGTTCTGTAAAGTCCCATATGACTTGCGTTTAATTGTCCCAACATATAATTGTAAATTTCTCTAAAGTCCTGCGAAGTTGAAGCTTTCATTACCCAGGGTTTATATTTTTTCTTCAATCCTTCCCAATCTTGTCCGTGAAAATCG
>SWCD01023719.1_pt1 | contig 62381 bp, 53 predicted proteins | sample 4693011 | NCBI WGS metagenome assembly SWCD01 (sample SAMN10267278, study PRJNA491770) | bioreactor metagenome | isolation source: DHS bioreactor inoculated with marine | place: Japan: Omine Ridge, Nankai Trough
ATGAACAGAAATCCTGCCTCAATTGCGGGTCTTATTTCATTCCCGTTCCTAAGCGAAAGACCCTGTTCTATTTCGAAACTTTCAATTTTTTTAGAACTGAAGCGATATCAATCGAGACAAACTTACCAGGAAGAGGCGAATATTCCCTGTATAACGCAGCAATCTGTTTGCGCAGATGTCCGGGGGCGCAATCGGGTTTATGTGATGGTATTTGCCGCCGTCATCGCGGGTGCGCCCTATGCGAGATTCGATCTTGAGTATTCTCGTTTAGACCTGATTCAGATCAATCCGTAACCGGACATGACATCGATACTCTGAGGCGTTCCGGGCTGTCTCTTTTGCCCGCAAGCGGTTATGTCAGGGCGAAAGCTGTTTTTTATCAATCAGGAGAGTTGAAGATGAAAAATACTATCAAGCGAAAAAACTATGGCATTTTCGGGCTTCTTCCAGTCGTCTTGATGCTGGGCGGATGCGCCTCGACCGAGCAGGCGAGGGATGTCAAGTCATCCGGCTTCCTGGGTGATTACTCGATGCTTCAGGAAGGGGCAAAGGGACAAGCGCGAAGACTCTATATCAATCCAACTTATGAAAAAGCCTGCAAGACCTATGACAAGGTTCTGATCGAACCCGTCACCCTCTGGACTCGCGAAAATAAAGACTTGGCGGAGCTGCCGGCCGAAGATCGGCAGATCCTGGTTAATTATCTGCACGGGGCTCTGGTGAGTGAGCTGGGCAAATACTATCAGATCGTGCAGGCGCCTGAGCCCGGGACATTAAGGATCAGGGCGGCGATCACCGAGGCGGAAGGTTCCTGGGCGGTGCCGGATACCTCCTCATCGTTCATGCCACAGATGCTGGTCATGTCCAAGCCCAGGGAACTGGCGACCGGAACGGCGGAGTTCGTCAGCAAGGCCAGCGCCGAAGTCGATATAACCGACGCCATGACCGGTGAGCGGATTGCCGCGGCTGTCGACCGCCGGATAGAGCAACAAACACACGCTGGCAATACCCGGCAATGGGGCGGTATGAATAAGTCTTTTGACTTTTGGGCTAGACGAATGGCATACCGGTTGGCGAACTGCGGCGCTATGCCGCCGGAACAAGAGTAAGGCGCCCGATAGGGCAAACAAGTATCCGATATAGATCGAGAATACGGAGGAATGAGCATGTTAAACAGCCAAATTCGAAAAGCGATAGTCATCGGTTCATTTCTGGCCGGAGTAGGCGCTTCGTCCGCATCGGCGCAAGGTGACCTGATGATTTATCCCAAATCAGGGCAAAGTCCCCAACAGCAGCAACAGGATCAGACTCACTGTCATTCATGGGCGGTGCAACAGTCCGGCTATGATCCGGCCAATCCGCCTGTTCAGTCATCGAGCCGTGGCACTACCGGGAAGGAAGCTCTCCGTGGCGGCGCACGGGGAGCGGCCGCCGGGGCCGCTATTGGTGCGATAGCGGGCGACGCCGGTACGGGAGCCGCCATCGGCGCAACGGCGGGCGGGATGGGCCGTGCTTTCAAGGAGCGGGACCAGCAAAAACAAGATGCGGCAGCGAGCCCGCCCGGCCTCGACAACTATAACCGGGCCATGGCGTCCTGCCTGGAAGCGTTAGGCTATTCCGTGAAATAGCCGAATCGGGGCTTGTGCTCCTCGTTGCTTCCATCTGGACGGTGTAAGGTCCGTCAATGTGAAACTCGTCGCGCCGGAACGATGGGCGCGGTGCTGTGTCAATGATTCGAAGGGAGGAGGAGAATAAAACAGCGAGACCCTATCGGCTGGAAGGCGGTAGACCAAGGCAACGGGCTAACGAAGTTTCAACCCCTATCATCGAAGGAGGCGGTTCATGAAGCCAATAAGATATTCGGGACTATTCGCCGTGCTGTGCGTGGCGCTTCTGGCAGGCTGCGCGGAGGAGCGGGCGGCGACACGTCCAGAACCGGCGGCAGCTCAGACATCGGCGCGGCAAGCCGTGGCGGAGCCGACGGAGCCTAAAGCTATCCTGATGCGCATGGCCGAGTTTCTGGCCAATGCCCCGCGGTTCAGCGTGAATCTCCGAGACAATTATGACGTGGTCCAGGCATCCGGCCAGAAGATCGAATTCGGCGAAACGCGAAAGGTCACCGTGAGCCGGCCCAACGGGCTGCGCGTCGAATCGGAGCACAGCGATGGCGACAAGCATCTCGTCCTGTATGATGGCAAGGACATCACCGTGTTCAGTCCGTCACAGAACGTCTATGCGCAGGCAGCCAAACCCGGCGGCATCGACGAGGCGGTCATGTATTTCCTGAGGGATCTCCACATGCGCTTGCCGCTCGCCATGCTCTTGACCAGCCGCTTGCCGGCCGAACTCGAACGTCGGACCCAGGCGCTTGATTATGTCGAGAGAACCACAATCGACGGGACACCGGCTCATCACCTGGCGGGCCGCACCGAGACGGTGGATTATCAGGTCTGGATTTCGGAGGGCGCCCAGCCGTTGCCGCTTCGCATTGTGCTGACCTATAAGAATGCCGAGGGCCAGCCCCAGTTCCGGGCGCAGTTTGCCGATTGGAACTTCTCGCCGGAAATCCAGGACGCCCAATTCGTATTCACCCCACCAGAAGGGGCGCAGAAGATCGCCTTTCTCGCACAGCTGCCCCAACTCTCGCTTCGAGGGACAACTCCATCGGAGCCAACCGGAGGACAGCAATGAAGCCCCGACTTTCAGTGATCGTTACAGCTATGACGGCTACCATCGTTTTACTCATAGGGTCCGTGGATGAAGCTGCCGCCCGTGGCCGCGGGGGGGGAGGCGGAGGCTATTCCCGAGGTGGGGTTGCGGCTAGCGGCAGCTTCTCGTCTGGAGCGTCAAGCTATCAGGGCGGAGGGGCTTCCCGTCAGGCTTCTTCCGGTTCGGCGCAACAGATGCAGCAAAGCCGCCAGCAGCAACAGCAGCAGCTTCAACAGACCAGCGCGCAGCAACAGCAGCAGGCTCAGCAGGCACGCTCGCAGCAGCAACAACAGGCTCAGCAGGCACGCTCGCAACAGCAGCAAAGCCGACAACAATACGGACAGCAGTCGCAGCAGAGTCGGCAAACGCAGCAGCAACAAGCACAGCAAAGCCGGCAACAAGCTGGGCAGTCCTATCAGGGGGCGTATCCACAGGGCTACCGCCCACCGGCAGGCTATTATCCACCGCCACCCTCCGGTTACTACGACAATGATAATTGGGACGATGGCGAAGTCGCCGCCGTGGCGGTCGGCGCAGCGGCGCTGGGTGCCGTTGCGGGCCATGCGGCGGGCGAGTCATCGGCCTCTAGCGCACCATCCACGACGACGGTGATCCAGACCGCACCTCCACCTCCACCTTCGGGCTCCGCGAGCCTGCCCTGCGCGGCTAGCCCTACGGTCGTTTCCGGCGTGACCTATTATCAGTGCGGTTCCACCTGGTATACCCAGGCTTACGGCAGCGGCGGCGCTGTTTATATGCCCGTGCCTCCGCCTTGATAGCAAGTAGTCAGGGCAGAGTCTAACCAAGTGAGATGGGAAGCGATCTCATAGGCTGGACATCCAGCCGGCTACTGAAAAATTGCCGACTCGACGGCTTGCGGATCGTTCGGTTCGCCGCGGCATCGCTCGCCGCGGTGGCTTCCGGCTTGCACGGACAGGATCTTGAACCACGTACCTACGCCAATACGCCCATCGGGCTCAATTTCCTGATCGCCGGCTACGGCCACCTGGAGGGTGGCGTGGCAACCGATCCGGCGCTGCCGATCGAAAACACGCAGGTCGAGGTCCATTCCACCGTGTTCGCCTACGTCCGCTCCCTGGAGGTTTTCGGAAAGTCCACCAAGTTCGACGTGGTGGTGCCCTATGCCTGGGCCTCAGGCAGCGCCACGGCCATCGGGCAGTTCCGGGAGCGCGAGGTATCCGGCTTCGCCGATCCAAGAGTGCGCTTTTCGGTGAACCTTTACGGCGCCCCCGTGCTTTCCCTGGAAGACTTCAAAAACTACCAGCAGGATACCATCGTCGGCGCCAGCCTCGAGGTGACTGCGCCCGGCGGTCAGTACGACGCCGACAAACTCCTCAACCTCGGTACCAATCGTTGGTCGGTTAAGCCGGAGGTGGGGATTTCTAAGCATCTGGGACTGGTGACGCTGGAGTTGGCCGGCGGCGTCCGCTTCTACACCGACAACGACGACTTCTTCGGCGGCAAGGTCCGCGAACAGGATCCGATCTACTCCGTGCAGGGACACCTCATTTACAGCTTCAGTCACGGCATCTGGGCGGCAATGGACGCCACATTTTATACCGGCGGGCAGACGACCGTGGATGGCGTAAAAGGCAATAACAGGCTGGAGAATACGCGTCTGGGGGCCACACTCGCATTGCCCGTGAACCGAAACAATTCGGTCAAGCTCTACTTCAGTACAGGTGTGTCGACCCGTGCCGGCACCGATTTCGATGCGGCCGGGATCCTTTGGCAATACCGCTTTGGCGGAGGACTTTAATCGATATATCGATTTAGAAAAGACCAATGATGAACTAAAAACTTACTAAGGATGCGGTAATTAATAACTTCCCTGAATCTTGATGAATAAATAATCCTTTGTAGGGGCGACTTCGCCTAGTACTACAGTTGTAGATTATTTTTCTCCCTGCGTCGTCGGTAATGGCAGGCACGGGCAACGGCTTGATGGCGTCTTCGCCATAGCGACCAGTTGACGATATGCATGATTCTCGGCGGATGCCGCCACAGCCATTGCCACAACAGCTTGCGCACTTCCGGTACCGTCAACGGGATCAGAGCTGCCGCTGCTTCCAGGCTTGCTTGCTCAGCAGTTTCCGGTTTTTTTTGCCGATGACGCGTCTTTTTCATGGCGGCACAACACCGCCAAATACGCCAACGCGGCCATTGCCAGGGTCATGTGTCGGTACCAGCCGTGCCAACTGCGCACTTCATAGTGATCCAGCCCGATTTCGCCCTTGGCCGCCGCAAAGCACTCTTCCACCGTCCAGCGCGTGCCTGCTACCCGCACCATTGTCTGCAGGTCCGTGCCAGGCGGTACATAGCATACGTAATAAGCCAGCTCCCCATCAGTCAACCGGCGCCGTAGCAGCAGCCAGCGTTCCCCCGGCATCTGCCAGGACAGCAAAGGTAGCCTCAGCCAGTCATACCAACGCGGCCCCTTGGCGCCATCGCCCGCCGACAGCCTGGTCCAGTCTTGCGGCTGGACCGTGGCCGCCAGCTGGGCCACGGTCTTTTGGCCGGTCGAGTCCGGCCACACGTATTGGTTGCTCGCCACCGCCAGCACGAAGTGCAGGTCCTGCTGTTCCAGCCATGCGCGCAGGCTGCGGTTGTCACCATACACGGCATCGCCAGTGACCCAGGCAAACGGTACCTGCGCGGCAACGGCTCGCTCGATCATGCGCTGCGCCAACTGCGGCTTGGTGGCAAAGTCGACTGCTTCAGGCACTTTCGCGGCAGCCCGTCGGACCATGTCGTCAGCCCACTCCTTGGGCAAATACAGTTCGCGGTCCATCAACGCACGCCCCCGCGTACTGGCATAGGCCAGAAACACGCCAATCTGGCAGTTCTCAATGCGCCCGGCCGTGCCACTGTACTGGCGCTGCACGCCGACCGAATGTCGGCCTTTCTTGATAAAGCCGGTTTCGTCGACCGCCAGCACGGCATCGGGCTCGCCCAGATGCTCAATCATATACGTCCGCACGTCATCACGCACCGCATCGACATCCCAGCGTGCCCGGTCCAGCAAATGCTGCAGGCTATAGGGCGTCTGTCGTTTGACCGCTTCCGACAATTGCCAGCTGGTTTTGCGCTCAACCGGGCTGAGCAAGCCCGTCACGTAATCCAGTGCCCGTTGCCGCATGGCCTGCCGGCCAAAGTGCCGGCCTATTCTGACAAACCAGGTCTGCAGCTCCGATTGCCAGTTCGCCGCCTGGGTCACGAACTGCTTTGCCATCGCATTCATCATTCACCTCGCCAATGCTTACGATCAAAAACACATTAGACTGTGCGGGTAACATCAATATCCCTGAAATTACAACTGTAGTACTAGAGCGCCTACTGTTGGAAGTCGCCCTGGGCGAATACCCTAAAGGGCACAAGTACCCTAAAGGGCAAAAGTACCCTAAAGGGCATAAATAAATTCGCTCCTACAATTTGGCGAATACGTTCTGTATGGCGCTGTAGTCTATTTGTTAGTGTGTGCGGTAGCTTCACCGCCGAATGTGATGCAATCTGGAGAAATACAGCACAAACATGAAGTTTGGTTATGGCCAGCTTTTTGTTTCCTACATCCACTAGGGCGATCATACGGGAACCGATGCGGTACGGGAAGGTCAACCAGCGTAGGGCCCGCTCACGTTGAGGCCGCTTTAAGCACATGCAGCCGATCAGACCGGACTGATCTTTATCCCCATCGATGAAGCATAGATATTCTGAAATAAGGATAAGAATAATGAAAAAACAAGCGCACCTGATCATGGCCTTATTTATCCTGCTTGCTTTCGCCGGCTTTCACCCGACAGAAATAAGGGCGGCCGCACCCGGAGCAGCCAAGCTCGATCGCACCATCCTGCCCATTATCGAACCCAAGTATCCGCCGATCAAGGAACTGGACGTGAGGAAAGCCAAGGCTCCGCCGCGTTTCGAGGTCAAGGCGCCGGAGAGTGCGCCCAATGTGGTCATCGTGCTGATCGACGACATGGGTTTTGGTACGGCGGGTACGTTCGGCGGCCCGGTCGCCATGCCCAATCTGGACCGGCTGGCGCAAGGCGGCCTGCGCTACAACAACTTCCATACCACGGCGCTGTGCTCGCCCACGCGCCAGGCCCTGAAAACCGGCCGCAACCACCATACCGGCAACACCGGCTCGATCATGGAGACCGCCACGGCGTTTCCCGGCGATACCGGCGTACTGCCGAACAGTGTGGCGCCCTTGGCCGAGATGCTGCGGCTCAACGGCTACAGCACCGGCGCCTTCGGCAAATGGCATGAAACGGCACCGTGGGAAATCAGCATCTCGGGACCTTTCACCCGCTGGCCGACCCTGCAGGGCTTCGACAAGTTCTACGGCTTCATGGGCGGCGAAACCAACGAATGGTCGCCGTCGATTTATGACGGAGTAACCAAGGTCGAGCCGCCGCGTGACCCGAACTACCACTTCACCACTGACATGACCAACCAGGCCATCGCCTGGGTCCGCTATCAGCAGGCGCTGACGCCGGACAAGCCGTTCTTCGTTTACTACGCGCCCGGCGCCACCCATGCGCCGCATCATGTACCCAAGGAATGGGCCGACAAGTATAAGGGCAAGTTCGACCAGGGCTGGGACAAGCTGCGCGAAGAGACGCTCAAGCGGCAGATCGAACTCGGCATTGTACCTGCAGGCACCCGGCTGGCCGGCAAGCCCGAAGCCATCAAGGACTGGGACAAGCTCAGCCCGGACGAAAAAAAGCTGTTCATCCGCCAGGTGGAAGTCTTCGCGGGCTTCGCCGAACACACGGACAACGAGATCGGCCGCCTGGTCAAGGCGATTGAGAACCTGGGCGAGTTGGGCAACACCCTGTTCATCTATATTGCTGGTGACAATGGCGCCAGCGCCGAGGGCGGCATGAACGGCATGTTCAGCGAGATGACCTACTTCAACGGCGTGCAGGAAACGGTGGAAGATCAGCTCAAGCACCTGGATCACTGGGGCGGGCCCGAGACCTATCCGCACATGGCCGCAGGCTGGGCCGTTGCCTTCGATACGCCGTTCATGTGGACCAAGCAAGTGGCCTCGAACTTCGGCGGTACGCGCAACGGCATGGTCATTCACTGGCCCAAAGGGATCAAGGCCAGAAACGAGATCCGCGGCCAGTTCCACCACGTAATCGACATTGCTCCCACGATCCTCGAAGCGGCCCATCTCCCCGAACCCAAAGTGGTTAACGGCACAATACAGAAACCCATCGAAGGGGTGAGCCTGGCTTACACGTTCGGCGATGCCAAGGCCAAGGACCGCCATCTCACCCAGTATTTCGAAATTTTCGGTAACCGCGCCATTTACCACGACGGCTGGCTGGCCGGCACCGTGCATCGGGCGCCCTGGGAGTCTCAATCCCGTCACCCCCTGACGGAAGACCTCTGGGAACTCTATGATGTGCGCAAGGACTTCAGTCTCAGCAATGATCTGGCCAAGGCGAATCCCCAAAAGCTCACGGAGATGCAGAACCTGTTCATGACTGAAGCGGTCAAGTACAACGTTCTGCCGATCGACGACCGCCTGCTCGAACGCATTACAGCGGCCGAGGTAGGGCGACCTGACGTGATGGGCGGTCGCACCTCGCTGACTCTCGGCGAGGGTATGACCGGCATGATGGAAAACGTCTTTATCGACGTGAAGAACCATTCCAAGACCATTACCGCCGAGCTGGAAATTCCCGAGGGCGGCGCCAACGGCGTCATTCTCGCCCAGGGCGGCCGGTTCGGCGGCTGGAGCCTGTACCTGAAGGACGGCAAGCCCGCTTACACCTACAACTTCCTCGGCCTGAACCGATACACGGTGAACGCAACGGATGCCTTGCCGGCCGGCAAGTCCACGGTGGTGTTCGACTTCGCCTACGACGGCGGAGGAGTGGGCAAGGGCGGAACCGGGACGCTGTCCGTCAATGGCAGCAAAGTCGCCGATGGCCGCATCGACCGGACGCAACCGAGGATATTCTCGGCCGACGAAACGGCCGACGTGGGCATCGATGACGCCACGCCGGTGATTGATGGAATCGGCGAAGGCCCGCAAACGCGTTTCACCGGCAAGATCGAGAAAGTGACGATCGAGGTGAAATGAGCCCGGCAGAATGGGGTGAGCACTACCTGGAAAGACGGGAGATTGGATGGTGCGCTTTATGGCCACTCTACTGTTCCCGACAGGACTAAAGAAATCCGTGTGCATGTGAATGAAGTTGCCAATCATTGAGAAGAGAATAAATTATGAATCTGGCACCCATGTTGAAACATGAAATCAAAGAAATAGGCCTGGTTTCCCTTTACTTTTTCTTTTGTTTCAGTGTGTTCCTCACGTTGAAGAAACTACTGCTGGCTGACTACCAGATCGAAGTTTCAGTCCTTTCGACGGCGGCCATCAGTGCGCTCATCGCCGCGAAAATTGTGATCATTCTCGACAAGACTCATGCCGGCCGCCGCTTCGACGCCGGCTATTCTCCGGGATTGGCTGCTCTGTATAAGACGCTGATCTATATCCTGGTGACGTTTATCGTCTTGTACCTGGAGAAACTATTTCATGCCTATCGGGAGACCGGCACGCTCACGCAAGCTATCTCGTATGTGTGGGAGCATAAGGATCGCAACCTCATATTTGCCAAAGTGCTCTGTGTCGGTTTGGCGTTTTTTGCGTATCACCTGTACGCAGGGCTCGACCGCCGCCTCGGCGAAGGGACGCTTCGCAGACTGGTCATGGCATCGCCCGGAGAGACTCCGACCCCGGATAAGGGATAAGAAGGCGGAATTCAGTTCCCAAGAATAATGACAAGAGAGGTTAATCAATGGCTTACGAAATTTTAGGAATCGATAACGAGATCATACGTGCCCGTATTTCGGGCGTTATGAGGCTGGCCGACCAAAAGGAATTGCAGCAAGCGGCCCGCGATTTGATTGATCAAGGCATGAAACCGAGGCTGCTGGTGATGGCTGAGAATTTTGAAGGCTGGGAAAAGACGGAGGAATGGGAAGATGTCGGCTTTCTGACGGGCTATGGCGACTCCATTGTAAAGATGGCGATTGTGGGCGACGAACGCTGGAAAGAGCAGGTCTTCATGTTTACCGGCAAGGGACTGCGGACCACCGAGATCGAGTTTTTTCCGCTGCTTTCATTGGATGAGGCAGAGTTATGGATACGTTCATGAGCCAGGATGGCGTCCGCAAGGTCCGGCAAGAATCATTGCGCGCGAAGTACAAGGCGCAGGGAAATGGCCGCAGTTATACGTAACAGGTACTTGCAGGCCGTCCTTACCGTGCTGGCGATCACGGTACTTACGGCGGGATGGCTTGCGTACCTCGAGCTTCCGGCCATTCCACCGGTTCTCGTACAGCCCCCGATCCAGACCGATGCCAGCTATGTGGGACGTCACGCCTGCGCCGGTTGCCATGCCGAACAGGATCGCCTGTGGCGAGGCTCGCACCACGACCTCGCCATGCAGGAGGCGAGCGACGAGGCGATGCTCGGCGATTTTCGCGACGCCGAATTCAGGACGGACGGCGTGGTTACCCGATTCTTCCGTCAAGGTGGACACTATATGGTGCATACCGACGGCCCGGACGGCAAGCCTGCCGATTTCGAGATCAGGTACACCTTCGGCTTTACGCCGCTCCAGCAGTATCTGGTCGAGCTTCCGGGCGGGCGGCTTCAGGCCCTGTCCATCGCCTGGGACAGCCGGCCGAAGGAGCAGGGCGGCCAGCGCTGGTTTCACCTCTATCCGAACGAAAAAATCGACCACAAAGACGAACTGCACTGGACGAAACGCTCGCAGAACTGGAACTTCATGTGTGCCGAATGTCATTCGACCAACCTGCAAAAGAACTACGATCCGGCCAACCGTACTTATAACACTACCGCGTCAGAGATCGACGTGGCCTGCGAAGCCTGCCATGGACCCGGTTCCAATCATGTGGCCTGGGCCGGGCGCAAGCCTGGCTACGAACGACTCGATGCCGGGACCAGGGGCCTGACCGTCCTGTTGAATGAACGCCAGGGAGTTCAATGGACGATCGATCCTGCATCGGGCAATGCCAGGCGCGGCGCTCCGCGCGGTTCCGAAAAGGAAATCCAGGTCTGCGCCCGCTGCCACGCGCGGCGCGCTCAGCTATCCGGCGATTACCGCCATGGCCCACTGATGGATACCCATCTGCCTTCGCTGTTGCAGGAGACGCTATATCATGCCGACGGCCAGATCGAGGGTGAGGTTTACGAATACGGCTCTTTCCTGCAAAGCAGGATGTACGCGGCCGGCGTGACCTGTAGTGACTGCCACGAGCCCCACGGTCTCAAGCTGCGCGCGACGGGGAATGGGGTCTGCCTGCAATGCCATAGCAAAAACAAGTACGATACCGAAAAGCATCATTTCCACCGCACCGGCTCTGACGGCGCCAATTGCGTCGATTGCCACATGCCGGCCAAGACCTACATGGTCGTCGATCCCCGCCGCGACCACAGTTTCCGCATTCCTCGCCCGGACCTTTCGGCGCGGCTCGGGACCCCCAATGCCTGTGCGAACTGCCACGCCAACAAGCCGGCCCGCTGGACGGCGGACAAAGTGCGGCAATGGTACGGCCATGACCCCAAGGGCTATCAGAATTACACCGAAACCCTGCACGCGGCACGGACGAGGGCAATCGACGCCGAGGCGCGTCTGCTCGCCTTGCTGCGCGATAAGGAACAGCCGGCCATCGCGCGGGCCACGGCGGCTGGTGAGTTGAGTCAGTGGCTGAGCGGAAATTCGCTTCCGGTGCTGGCCGAAGCGCTTGGCGATGCCGATCCGCGCGTGCGCGCCGCCGCGGTCGAGTCATTGGTGCCGCTGCCGCCGGAGCAGCTCTGGCAGCTCGCCCATCCGCTGCTGCGGGACCCGGTGCGAACGGTGCGTATGCTCACGGTGGGTGCGCTGGCTGGAATTCCCGTCGAACAGGTGCCTCCGAGCGAACGAGCTGACTTTAGTAAAGCCATTGACGAGTATCTGGCGTCGTTGCGGTTCAATGCCGACGAACCGGCCGCGCAGGTTAATCTGGGCAACTTCCACGCGACGCGCGGCGAATCCAGGGAAGCTGAACAGTCATACCGGGAGGCGCTCGTCATCGACCCCGATTGGCTGCCTGCCTACGTCAATCTCGCTGATCTCTACCGCCAGACGAACCGCGATAGGGAAGGGGAGTCTCTGCTACGAGAAGGGCTGGCGCGCCAGCCGAAAGCGGCCATTCTGCACCACAGCCTCGGATTGTTGCAGGTGCGGCGGAAGAATCTGCCTGCGGCTCTGGGGTCACTGAAACGGGCGTTGGAATTGGCACCTGAGGATGCCCGCTTTAGCTATGTTTATGCAGTGGCCCTGCAGAGCGCCGGGCATGCGCGGGAGGCCAGGGCCATCGTCGAGACCGCACTGATGCGGACGCCGGGTGATCTTTCACTGAACGAACTACGGTCTCAGTTGGCGAAGGAGATAAGCAAGCGATAAATACACTGCCACTCAATGCAATATTCTGAAACTAAAGGAATACACACATGAAACCGACATTCATAATCAATCTGTTGCTGATTACTCTTTTGATGCTGACCGGCTGCCAGTCCACCGGCGATAATCAAGCCGATGCGATAGATGCGGCTCAGATCGACCGCGATGTGGACGCCGCCCTGGCGAAGCTTTACGAAACCACGCCCTCGGCCAAACTGTTGGCGTCCAAGGCGAAGGGTATCCTGGTGTTTCCGAATATCGTCAAGGCCGGCTTCATCGGTGGCGCTCAGTACGGGAAAGGCGCTTTGCGAAAGAGGAGCCAGACAGCGGGTTATTACAATATCGTGGCAGGATCATTCGGTCTGCAAGCCGGGGTGCAATCATTTGATTATGCACTGTTCTTTATGAACGATGAGGCGCTTGCCTATCTCGATCGCAGCGAGGGATTTGAACTCGGCATAGGTCCGACAGTGGCTGTACTGGACGCAGGTGCGGCGGGAAATCTGAGTACCACGACTCTCAAGGATGATGTCTATGCATTCATATTCGGGCAGAGAGGCTTGATGGCAGGTATTAATTTGGAGGGATCAAAGATCACCAGGATCAATCCGTAACAGGATATGACATTGATGACACAACACGACAAGATGCGATTCCTATTGTAGCTGCATCCTACCGTGCTGCTCTTATGGATTTAATAACGTGGCGCCTGTTGTAGGGCATCCCTTTGTCCTTGCTGATAGGCCCGCTGTTCGGATTCCTTGTGTTTGCCATACAAATAACCGCCCGTAGTGCCGGCAGCAGCACCAATGGCTGCCCCCAGACCGGCATTGCCTGCCATTGCACCGATGGCAGCGCCGGCGGCAGAACCGCCCAAACCTCCGGTGACAGTGCGTTGCTGAGTCTCCGACATGCCGGCGCACCCGGCCAAATTAATAATGGCCAATATCGCTATGATTAAGATCGAAAAGCTTTTCATGTTGTATCCTCTTCAATTTATTTTTTACAAGGCCATTTTTCGGTTAAAAATCTGAATTCCGTTTCGACCGGCATTTCGTTCATGTATTCAGGGTGTTGTTGAGCCCATGAAACAAACATATCGATTGTCTCGTTGCGCGAAGGCTTAGGCTCCGGAGCACATAATATCTTCAGTTCCCGCTCATCTGCCGTCGCGGCCTGATAATAATGGAAAGCGCCGACCAGATAACCGTGGCAAAAATGGATGGCATCCCGATAATGGGGGTCTTGCGGCGATGCCGTACAGAGATTGATTAGGTTTTGTGTCTGCTTGGCTACGAAATCATTCTCGGTCACGTTGGCTTTTGCCGCGCCAGTGACAAATAAAGCGAGCAATAAGAAGAAGGGGGCGGGATGTTTGAGTTGCATAAGTTATATCCTCAGTTTTTTGCTTTAATGGGAAATAAATTCTCTACAACAGGAAAAGCGCATTTATACATGCGCCGCTCTATCAATTTGAAGAAAAGCATCTTCCTTATCTGTGGTGTATTTCTGTAGTCATTCCTCCCTATCCTTTTCACATTGCCTATAGCAAACATCTACTTCAAGCGGTTACTTTGTGTCATACATTGGATGTCATTGTGCTTATCTTGTTCCGGTTAATAAGGGAAACTAAAGCAAAAATGAAGGCGGTTATTTAATCGCTGGATCAAAAGGGACACAGGGCGTGATCTAATATTGCACTTGTTCCAATTATTTTTAAAAGATTGTCCATTAAAGCTAAATGTCGATTGATTTTATTCCATTCCCTCCTGAAACCCTGATACGCGTCCTGACTATGCTGTCTCTTGGCGGACTTTTACTTGCGGTCGGTATGCGGCTCGATCTCCAGTCCGTGGCTCGGGCCCTTATGTCGCGCCGGCTGTTGGTGGTCTTGCCTCTTAATTTCATATTGGTTCCCGTATTGGTTTCCGCTGTCGTGTGGGGTTTCGATCTGCCGCCGGAACTTTCTGCCGGCATGCTTTTGCTGGCTGCAGCGCCGTTTGCTCCGGTCGTGCCGGTTTTCGTCAAAATGGCTGGCGGCAATCTGACGCTCGCCGCTGGCCTGACGGCGATCTTCCCAATATTTTCCACTTTTCTTACCCCGCTGGTCTTCGAGGCGAGCCTCTCAAGATTCTCTTATGCCGGCTACGCCGATGCACTAAAGTTTTTTCCTTTGAAGAGCCTGGCAATTCTTTTTAACACAGTGACGCTTCCGATCCTTGTAGGAATGGCTCTGCGCCAGGCATTACCCGTCTTGGCCTGCCGAATGCTCAGCCCTCTGGAACGGCTGGCGGAAGCTGCCGGTGCTGCATCTCTGGCCTTCGTCACCTATGTGGAATTTGAGAGCATTGTGGCGACAGGTTTGAAATCGCTGTTGGCGATGGCCCTGGCGGGCGAACTGTCATTTTTGTTAGGGCTCGCGTTGGGCGGATCAAGGCCGGCCAGTCGGCAAGTGATCGCCTTTGGAACTGCCAATCGGAACATCGCCCTGGCGCTGCTTGTCGCCATAGACAGTTTCGTTGGCACGCCGGTGGTGGCGGCGGTTGTATCAAATGGCCTCCTGTTGATTTTTCTGGGGCTTCTTCATGTTGCCTTTTATCGCTTGGCCGATAGAAAAAAGAATACCGACTCCACCGGTTGATGTAGTCGATTTACAGCCATGCGCCTTACTGTGCCGGATTAATCTAACAGCTATGTTTTACTGCCTAATGTTAGCTACCTGTTGAATAGTAACTTTTGTTCGCAGTTTAGCTTTTTGATCTTGAGGAGCCTGCATCAAAGAAACAAGATCACTATGTAAGACATAAAGCTGGTCTTTTCTTATTGCACCTGTCGTCAAATAAACCTTTCCGAACTTATATTCATCTGTAACTTTGGCGCTATTCCAATTGTCGTCACTGCGGACTGAAAAAACAGTTTCGGTTACTTTGCCTGATGCGCGGTTGGCAATGACGATCAATTCATCTTTACTGACCAGAACAAGTCCGTCACCGCCGATAAACCTTGTTGTCAGCTCGATTTCAGGTCGCCATGGCGCGTGCAGTAGCGGATGAGGCGTTAGCGGCGCAGACAGCGGAAGGAATACGAAGCGCGGCGCTTGCCATTGCGGCGAATAAGATGGCAGATGGATCGAACACATGAGTGGCTGATTTTGGCCCAGACTGTTGCTATTGGTACGACGGCTTATCCAACTTGCTGAAGCCGTTTTCAGTAATGACCCTATTTTGGGGCAAGCCCAAAATCATGATAACTCCGCCTGATGGCTTCATCACCAGCGGTCGGATAAAAAATGTTGAAAATTTTATGCGTTTTGACACGATCTGTGCCGATGGCGACTATTTGCTCAGCAACGGAACCTGCCCAAACCTCAGCACGTCGATATGACGAACAGTCATCAGCTACCGGATAAGTTGCCAGACGTCCGAGTTTTTGCCTGAGCATAGCATGAAAGCTAAAGTGCAAGATTTTGACATTATCTGTGTCGGCATTTTGACACTAACCCGGATATTTCATGAAACCACAGAGAACACGAACGACCGCATGGATGTGGGAGGTAGAGCAACGCAGGAGCAGTTGCCGAGAACACGAAGAAAATCATGGCGTTATCATTTATCACCGATAACTTCATAAGCTCATCATGAAATATTTCTAAGTATTTGAATTGAAAAGCCTTCGTGTACTCGATTGCTGTTCCAGACGCAATTCTACCGCCTCCATAATCCCCATGGATGGGGTGAATGCAGAGAAATGACGGGATCATTTCCTGTCCTTGGAGGCGTTCGTGTCCTTCGTGGTGAAATATTCAGGCTAACTTGTCACTTTGGACATTATCTTTATCACTCGGCACATGCTCAGACTAGACCATAAGCTTCCAGTATGGGCGCCAGTTCCTTTTCTATCGTCTGGCGGGATAATCCGAATTCTTCCAGTGTGTAGTGATGATTACTTTGATAATTCTGATTCCGGGCTCCGATAGTCCTCAGCTTGTCCCGAAAGCTTTCACTCATGGTCCAGCTGAAATGGTCGTACAGCCTCTCAATAGTCCCGACGGGATCGTTCCTGAGATCGCGGTAATCAATGCAGAAATAATTTTCCGAAGAGACTTGCGAGCGAAAACGGAACAGATGTTTATACCATTCCACCACCAGATCAGCGTAAGACCGAGACTCTGGGCCATTCTTGGCAATTTCCGGAGAATGGGCCTGCCAGGCCGGAACAGTCAGGCTGACATTGGAAGGAATTGATTCGAAGGGATCGCGGATGATAGTAATGAACCGCGCATCCGGGAATTCCTTTTTGATGGACTCGACTGCCCCGCATGATTGGGTCGATTTTATCAGCATCGTGCGTCCCTGGCCGTTGATATAAATCTGACGTTGCAGACAGTTCCGGTAATAGGCCATCAGTTTTTGGCGTTTTTCGGCTGGAAGGGCATCGGGAAAACCTACATTCCAAAGTTGCTCTATGAAGGGGAACAGCAGGTAGATGGCTTCGGAAGCGAACGCGTAAAGATAGATGCCTCCGTCCTCTTCCGCCTGGTCCAGCCGCATCATGTGCAGATCATCCCATCCGCCGAACCACTTTTTTTCACACCAATCCAGGAACCTGCTGAATAGGCCGCCCAGCTTATGGTCAAGGTAAACCAGAGCATCGATCAGCTTTTGAAAACAGATGGAAGGGAAGATTGTCTGGTACATTTTCCAGTAGATGAAGCGTTCCTCGTCCTGGCATAGCACTTGTTGGAGAAAAGTCGTCCCGCTACGGGGCGGAGCGATGATGAATACCGGTTGACGGACTACGATTTTCCGAAAGCCGGGGAACAAGAGGGTGTCCAGCCATCTGAAGAACGCCAACAAAACTATGAATGAAAGAAAGAGACTGCTGAAGAACAGGACATAGAGCCAGCGGCGTAAACGGAAATGTTTCTGTAACAGGGCAATACGCAAGGCTTTAAGGAAATCGCGATAGTTGAAATACATACCTGGAGTCTCCATTGTTGGCGATGGATATCATCTGGACAGTTTGGCTTTCCTGAGCTCATGACAAGTCTCTAGCATTTAAAGTATGTCGCCAATCAAATAAGATAATCTTGTCAACTCATTGAATAGACCCTTCAATGGCAAGAAAAATTCTTATGCAACGAGCAATCAGAGCCAATTGATCAGATAATGCCGGGCACAGCCAGTGATCAAGGTTGAATCGCTGTTGGCGATCTGTAGTTTGTTAATGCGGTGCTATGGATTGCAAGGACTGTATCGCCCTGGCAGGCTGATGGCGCGGACAATTGGCCTGGTGGATTGAAAACCGCAGTGCCAGTCAGTCAATGGCACTGCCCCAGGACTCCGCAAAGCCGTTCAAAAGACTTGAGCATTTTGTTTTTCAATAACTTCCGGCCTATTAAATGCCTGACATCGGTTGCAACTCCTGCTAACTGATCGGCATAACTGCGCACTTGCTGAAAGACCACCGTACCATCGCGAAACGCCAGGCAGCCGGTGATCCATTGGCTGGAATTGTATGAATGCGACGCATAGAATTCACGGGTTAGAATCAATGTCCCGCCGTTCCAATCGTAATTGACGTGGTGTCTGAGAATGACGGCCGGCCGGTTTTGCACGTTTTTTTCGACCCACTGGAACATCTCGTTCGTTTTGGGCGGCAATGTTGTCGGGTAGTTTATCCAGGCTTTGTGCAAGTCTGGAACGTAGCGCGCCAGGATGACGCTTGCGTTTGCGGCCTGGTCAAGTTCCACGGAAGGCTTGATATTCAGGTTCTTCTCACGCGCATAAGAGGCTATTGCATAGGTTCCATTGCGTTGGTAGGCTTCAAACCGATCGAAAAGAATCTCACGGTAGCGTTGTTCGATTGTGTCCCGGATGGCTTTATGGGGGGAGCCATTGGAAGTGCGCTTGAGAGTTTTTAATTTCTCGATCTCGTGGCCGGAGAGATTGAATTTGTCGCCCGGTTCGGCATCCAACAAAGCCTCGGTTTCTTCGTCAGACAGAACGACAGGCGACAAGGCATCCACTTTACTGTGCGCCGTCAACATCCCATGGACAGTGACATCGACGTCGAGCAAATCCGGATTATCCGTTCGCAAATGTCCGGCCACCTTGGCCAAGGGAACCGGCAGATACCAGGCAATGCCTGCGGCAATCTCATCGGAGCGGTTCTCGCTCAAGGCATAAATGACGGGTTGTCCTTGTGCAAGTTCGTTAATCTGACGCTCATCCATTTCCAATACGCTCAAGACCTCCTCGACCGCCGGCGGTTCAGCAAAAGCAGGAATTCCCGTCACAATAAAACTGATGCCTAACAGGCATGCGATGGCGGCAGCATGATTTAATATTCCTGACATTGTGCGACTCCTCGATCTTCAAGCTGTGCAGGCTAGTAAAATAAACTATAAACGTTCATGGGTAGGGAAAAACAATCCGGCTAAACGGTCATTTCAGGTGCCGGTATCCAGCTTGAGCGCTTCAGCCAGAGCGATCCAGTCTTCAGGGCTGAGCAGGGTGTTGATGTTTTCATCCAGCAGAATCAGGGTGTCGTCGTCAAAGTTGGCTTCTTTTATTTCCTTATTCCCGGTCAATTGGCGCATTGCGTAAAGCAAGGCCTCGTTGCCCGGCGTGTCGAGGCCCAAGCCGGCTTCAATGAAATTCTGCGCCAGATAAGCCACTGAGCTGTTCGATCCCGGCCAGATGGCTTCATCCCGCCCTTCCAGCAGATGGATCAAGCCGTCAGGCCGCCGGCTGTTCAGGAGTCCCATCGCCACAGTGTTCAAAAAGCGGACCAGCTCCGTACCTTGGCTGGCCAGCCTGGGGTCTTTTATGACATGCCGGACATAAGCCAAAATTTCAAAGGTATGGGCTATCAATTCTTCCCGGACGGACAGCCTGGCATCCTGATGCAGGACTTCATGCCCCAATAAGATGCCTAACAGGCGGATATCCTCGTGCCGGTAATTCTCGTTGACGATGATTTTAAAATGGCCGGTCCCATCGGCAATGACATGCGCGGCCACGCCATCGCCAGTTGGCAGACGCCCGAACGCGGCACTGGAATAAACGTCGCTTTTGATGGCATCCGCCGTCCCTCCCGCTGTGCTGTCGACAGTCGTCGCCAAGGCCGCCCGCAACCGAAGGTCCCGCGTTTTGGCCTGGATTGCGGGATCATCCATGACCTTCAGTCCAGGCTGCCCGGCTATTTGATTGACCTGGGCTCTCAACTGTTGCTCCGTAATCGGCGTGCCGGAGGCTGCGGCGGGATTTGCCGGCCGATCAGAAGGGTAGACCTGGGACAGGAACATTGTCTCGTCGGTCGGCGGAAACGCGGGGCCTTTCAGGCGATCTTCCACGCTGGCCGGCTTGTTGGTTTTGCTCCATGCGCTATAGTCCGCCCTGGATTGACCGGTCCGACGATCGATCAAATCAGCCGCGTAGATAGACAGGCTCACCACAGCGATCAGGGTAACGATCACTGTGCGCTTTATCTGTATGTTACAAACCTCACGGTAGGATTTGTCCATAACGGAAGATCGATCGTATTGTGGGATATCGAGGAAGCAAATCTGAAACTGTGCTTCGGCAAAGAATATAGGAAAAGCCCGGCAAAATAACTTGGGTAAAATACCTATCGTATTCGTCTTGCATTCCGGGAATGCGCGGTTTATGAAAATACGATATGCATGAATGAAGCGGAAGCGCGCGGAGTGATTGACCAAAGCGCGGGGCTATCAAATTCTTGTTTATTATCTGAAGATTTCCATGAGATCCGGCGGGGCATTTCAGGATAAAACGCTGCTGCTTAAAATACGGGAACGGGCGCCCGATCAGGGTTTCTTCAAGGGAAAAATCCGCTTCCAGTCTTTTTTCATATCAACCACAGTCCAGCCTTTCTGCCCGGCCTCATCAAGCGCTTTGTCAAGCCGCCCGATGGGGGATTGCCGGTCATAGGCCGTCTCGCGTTTGTCGTCGGTATGATGAACGAGAAGCCCGAAACGCGGGCCATCGCCGGCTGTCGTCCATTGCAGCATTTGCAGATCGCCGTCGGAATTGCCGAATGCGGCGATTGGCCTGTGACCTATGAATTTATTGATAGCCACTGGCTTGCCGTCCTTGTCGTCGATAAAGTCGACCTCCGGCAGGCGCATAAGCACCGGTTTACCGCCCTGAAATTCGAATTTGGTTTTGATGCTGCTGCCGATAACCTGCTCCGGCGGGATGCCATACACTTTCTCGGTCCATGGCCGCATGAACTCGATGCCGCCGCCGGATAAGATGTACGTCTTGAAACCTTTGCCGCGCAAATAGGCAAGCAATTCGAGCATCGGTTGATAAACCAGTTCGGTATAGCGCCGGTTGTATTTCGGATGCTTTGCCTCAGCGAGCCAGTCTTTGACGATTTGAGCAAATTCTTCAGTGGTCATGCCCGCGTGAGAGGCCATGACCAGTTCCAGCAAAGCGCGTTCACCGCCTGCCATCACAGCCTTCAGGTCTCCGTCAAGCACGGATTTGAACGGCTCCGTGTCTTTCCATTCAGGATGCCGAGGGCTGAGCGCCTTGACTCGATCAAGCGCGAAAGCGAGCTGAACATACAGAGGCTGTTCGGACCACAGGGTGCCATCGTTGTCGAACACGGCGATGCGTTTGGCGGGCGCTATGAAATGCCTGCCGCCTTTTTGAGTCGTCTCTTTGACGAATTTTACGATAGCGGTCTTGGCCGGCCCGCTGTTCCACGAGGGCAGGGGGTCTGCGGTTCGGGCATGAGTGACCATCGAAAACGACAACAATAAGAAGCACAGGATGCTACGGTAGCCATAAAATGTTAAACGTATGCCGGATAATTGATTCATGGTGTCCTCGATACATTTGTTGACGCAAAATATAAGTCGAATCGAGCCTGTTCTTCGAACATGAGGCGGATTCCCTGGATTTTTCAAACCGTGGCTTACCGGTGTCAGCCTTGTCTGGCAAAGGTCAGTCATAGAATTCGTTTAAGCTGCGTGTATAAAACAAACCTTGATCTGGATAGCGGGGTTCAATCAAGCCTGTCCCAAAACAAGGAACGATGGGGAGCATCGAGTTCCTTGGGCAAGCCGATCATATAAACCAGGCCAATTGCCAGATCCGTCAGCCCCAACGGCACGGCAATCAAACCCAGATCACCGAAAAGACCCGCTGGAACAAGTAGCAGTGCAGCAGCGTAGCGCAGCAATGATTCCCAGTATACAAAGGAAGCGCGATGGCTGAGGTCGCGGGAGGACAGAATCAGAACCGCGCTGGTAAAGCCAAGGAAACCGGCAAGTAGCCAGCCCCACAAAGGAGCCGGGATATTGAGGCCGAGTATTCGGTAGACCGGCGGAAACAGCAGGATCACAGCTAAGCCGCCGTTGTAAAGTCCCGACCAATAAACAAAGTCCCTCATTTTGAATGGCATGGAAGTCTCCTGATTTAAAACGTTCAAGCAAACACTCAACCATTTCCGTACTGTAATGATAGGGCCTGTTCAGGGGGGCCGGCCGGCTTCAGAATGCTCACGCAAAAAAACATACATAAAAAACGCGGCCTCCGGTTTTTTTCGGCGGCCGCGATTAACCTGTCAAACGGATGTCACCTGTTAATCGGCGTCTTCAGTTGCTCCATGACCTGGTCGATAGTGAAGCTGGCCGCTTTCTGGCGGGGCGGATAGTCTTTGAACGTGGCCAGAAATTTGCCGACGCTGCTCTGGGCCGGCAACATCAGGAAGGCATGGTCAAGATACCAATCCCAGTAGGTGTTGGAGGTGATGGGCGCCTTTTCGTAAGGATCCGTGCGCAGGTTGTACAGCCATGGAATCCTCGTTTTGACGAAGGGTTCGCCCCATACCGCCAGCGTGCCAGCTTCCCGCTGCTGGGCGAACACTAGCTTCCAGTTATCGTAGCGCAACGCCGTCAGGTCGCCGTCGTCGGAGAAATAAAAGAACTCCTGGCGGGGACTTTTTTGTTCCTGGCCTGTCAGACGCGGCAGTTGGTTATAACCGTCCAGGTGGACTTTGAAGTTTTTCCTGCCGGCCTTGTAGCCCTTGAGAAGCTTGTCCTTGACGTCGGGCGCCCCGGCCGCGGCCAACAGGGTTGGCGCCCAGTCCAGGTGGGAAATGATGTCGTTGGAGATCGTGCCGGGATTGATGTGCCCCGGCCAGCGCACCATGGCCGGCACGCGGTAGGCGCCTTCCCAGTTGGTGTTTTTCTCACTGCGGAAAGGCGTCATGGCGCCATCCGGCCAGGTGTTCATGTGCGGGCCGTTATCGGTGCTGTACATGACGATGGTGTTATCGGCGATGCCCAATTCATCGAGCTTGGCCAGTACGGTGCCCACGTTTTTATCGTGGTCGATCATAGTGTCGTGATACGGACTCTGCCAGCGCCCGGCCTTGCCCAGACTCTCGGGTTTCGTGTGAGTGCGGAAATGCATGTGGGTGAAGTTGACCCAGACGAATAGGGGCTTGCCAGCCTTGGCTTGCTTGTCGATAAACTCGGCGGCGCGTGCGGCAATATCGTCGTCGATGGTTTCCATGCGCTTTTTGGTGAGTGGGCCCGTATCTTCTATCTTCTGAGTACCGTCGGGATTGGCGAAGCTATGAATCACGCCGCGCGGGCCGAATTTCTTGCGGAATTCCGGAAAGTCGGCTTCTTTCGGGTAGTCCGGCAATTCCGGTTCTTCCTCGGCGTTGAGATGGTAGAGGTTGCCGTAGAATTCATCGAAGCCATGAGCGGTGGGCAGAAACTCGTCCTTGTCGCCCAGGTGGTTCTTGCCAAATTGTCCAGTGACATAGCCTTGGGCTTTTAATAATTCGGCGATGGTTGGATCTTCCTTGCGCAGGCCCGAATCGGCGCCCGGCATGCCCACTTTGCTCAAGCCGGTACGGAATACGCTCTGTCCGGTGATGAAAGCGGAACGTCCTGCCGTGCAGCTCTGCTCGCCGTAATAGTCGGTGAAAGTGACACCTTCGTTGGCTATCCGGTCGATGTTGGGAGTCCGATAGCCCATTAACCCCTTTGAATAAGTGCTGATGTTGGACTGGCCGATGTCGTCGCCCCAGATGATAACGATGTTCGGCTTCTTTTCGGGAGACTGCGCGGCAGTCTGGGCCGCCGCGGATCCATGGGTAAATATCAGGCTGATTATCAGGATGATCCCAAGCGGGGCAGGTTTGATGCAAGTCATTTTTTTCTCCTTGTTTCAAGGTGGTGCAAATGAACAACGCAATGTTTAAAAAATAACTTCGAAAGGCCCTGGGTTATCGCCTCATTTTGATAGTTAGAATCGCGCGTTGTTCAATTTGCGCGATTGGGTCGAAACCGGGGGCGGGACAGACTGCCATAGCTTGACTCTTTTTATTCCGAAGCCTGCCGCGGGGACGGCCATTGGCCGGAAAGGGGCTTAACCTGAAGGGATATCGGAGGTTATTTTTGCCGAATCCTTATCTGGTCACTATAGCTTTATCCCAATGGCGCGAGTCCCGTCAAACTGGAATTCATCGCATCGGAACGACGGAAGCGGCGCGGTGTCAATGTTTAGAATAAAGCAGAGAGGCCATGATCGATCATAAGGCAGCGGACTAGTAGTCAGTCAATTTAATTATGGCGGTTAAATTGTAGGTGCGAATTTATTTATGCCCTTCAGGGTATTCGCACTATTCGCACGCCATGAATACGCTGCAAATTTTACTCGTCAGAACAAGGCTGACTGAGTACTAGCGAGGTTTCAACCCCTTTCTTGCGCAGTTACCCCAGGTCGCGCTTCAGAAAGGAGCGGCCCCGGAACAAACCGGAGGACAGAAATGAACATCAGACCTTCAATATTCGTTGCAGTTGCTATGGCCACCATCATTTTACTGATAGGGTCCGTGGATGATGCTGTCGCCCGTGGTCGTGGCGGCGGAGGCGTTGCCCGGGCTGGAGGGGGCGGTTTCTCCCGAAGCGGGGCGGCGGCTAGCGGCAGCTTCGCGTCGCGCGGTTCAAGCTATCAGGGCGGCAGGACAGGCGCTGCATCCCGCCAGGCTTACGCCGGCTCAGCGCAACAGAGACGGCAGCAATTACAGCAGAGCCCCCCGCAATACGACAGGCAGCAATTGCAGCAGAGCCGGCAACAATACGGACAACAGACGCAGCAAAGCCGGCAACAATATGGACAACAAGCGCAACAGAGCCGCCAGCAATACGGACAAGAGGCACAGCAGATCCGTCAAGCTCAGCAGCAACAGGCGCAGGACAGACGGCAACAAGCCGCGCAGTCTTATCCTCGTGGTTACTATCCACCTTCAGGCTATTATCCGCCGTCAGGCTATTACTATGACCATGACGACTGGGACGACGGCGAAGTCGCGGCCGTGGCGATCGGCGCGGCGGCGCTGGGCGCTGTCGGCGGCTATGCGGCGGGCGAATCATCGGAGCAGTATGCCGAGCCATCCACGATAGTGGTCCAGACCGCCCCTCCGCCCTCGGGCTATGCGAGTCTGCCTTGCGCTGCCACCACCAAGGTTGTTGCCGGTGTGACTTATTATCAGTGCGGCTCCACCTGGTATACCCAGGCTTATAGCAACAGCGGCGTCATTTATGTGCCCGTGCCAGAGCCACGCTAGATAACCCGAGCGGGAAGGAATTACCCTCTGCAGAAACGAATTGAAATTTATACCTCTGGACCTGCGTATTTAGCGCTTCTGCTACCGGTAGAAAGTAGGATTGGGCGATCTAAAGCCGTTTTAAAAATGTGGGGGCGACTTGTCGCTTGGACATAGGCGCCTACCAACAGTAGGCGAAGTCGCCCCCACAGGCATGCGTAGGTCCTATAACCCTGTGATCGGGCCGGGGCAATGTCCCTAGCCCTTTTTTCAGTTCATTGCATTTAATCTGTCACTGGAGGATTGTCATGAGACGGCTTAACCTTACTGTGCCAAGTTTATTTGCCCTGACCGTTCTGGTCGGATGCGCATCCGGCCCCCCTGTGGCTGCACGCCAGCCGTACATGGGCGAAGTGATCGACCGGCCCGACCGCATCATTGTTCATGACTTTGCCGCGACGTCCACCGATGTCCCGCCCGAATCCGATCTCGCCGGCCGAATCGCTGGGTACCTGGTGCCGCAAACGGCTGGGCAGATCGAGACAGGCCGTACATTGGGCGCTCAAGTTGCACTGAATCTGGTGGCGGAGATCCAGAATATGGGACTGCCTGCCGTATGGGCTGGGAGCCAACTGGCGCCGCAGGCCGGTGACCTGGTGATCAGGGGGTACTTCGTTTCCGTCGTTCAGGACAGCGCCGGCGAGCGTATGCTGGTCGGGTTCAGCTCTGAGACGGCTGATCTGAGAACAATAGTCGAAGGCTATCTGGGGGCGGATCAGGGGCAGCGCCGGCTTGAAACGGGACTGACCGGGACCGGGAGCGAGAAGGTACCGTATAGTCTGGCAGATTTTACAACCCTTGCCGCGACCGGAAGTCCTCTTGATCTTGTCACGGGCGGCACGTCGAACTTAAAAAGAGAAAGGAAAGACCCGCCGACGATCAAGGACGCCGCTCAAGCGACCGCCAGTGAAATCGCCGATCAACTGAGGATGAAATTCAAAGAACAGGGTTGGATCTAACCGGATGACTGATGCTCATTGATCGCTCCGTAGCCTGACAGCCCAGGAAAACAAGACCATTCGAAAAAAGGACACCTTCCATGACTATAAAAACCTGTTTTTTCACGTTTTTCAAAACCCTGATAATGCTCGCAGCAGCCTTGGCGGCGACGTCCGAGGCTGCTGAGGAGGGCGCCGTCAAAAATCCCTGGGCTTTCAATCTCACGCTGTACGGCTGGCTGCCCGGCGTGGACGGCGATTTCTCCGCAGGCCGGTTTAGCAAGTCGGTCGATACCAGCTTTATCGATATTGCCGAAGAGCTAAGGAACTTCCCGCTGGCTTTTATGGGCAGGCTCGAAGCCCATTACGAACGGCTGGGGTTGTATGTGGATGGCAATTACATGGATCTGGATTTTGAGCCCAGATTCGACCAGGGAATCAGCAAGGGCTTGTCGAGCCAACTGGGAGTCATGGAGTACGGGGTCATGTACCGGCTGTTCGGCGCGCCGGCGGCGGAACAAGTCGGGCGCTGGACGGAAAAGACGCGGTCCAATGGGCTCGAAGTCTATGCAGGCGGGCGGACCATCTGGCTGGACAACCAGGTTGAGTTCAGGGGTATAGGCAAAGCCTCGTCCAGCGAGAGCCTCACCAGTCCGCTCATCGGCGGGCGGTTCACGGTGGAATTCAGCCCGGAATGGTTCGTGCTGGTGGACGGCAACGGCGGCGGCTTTGGCGTGGACGACATCGAATTCGCTGGCTCCGTAATGGGCATGATCGGCTATCGCACCACTTTGTTCGGTGTACCTGCCTCGTTGGAAGCGGGCTATAGAGCTCTGCGCCTGGACTTGAAAAAACGTCTCATTGAAACCAACGTCACCATAAACGGGCCGTTCATCGGGCTGACAGGCTATTGGTAAAGGTCGACGTGGTTGATTCAAGGCATTGGTGCCGAAGTATTGAAGCAAGACTGTCATGCTATCGGTGGCACTGGATTTTAAGGAGTTTTGCAATGATCAAATTGATTGCTTTACCGGTGCATTGGGTCTTGATTATGACATTGTCCGGCTGCGCGGCCCTCCGGCCCCATTCTCCGCCGCCGCAGCAGGTCGAGGCGCTGGTCCGGATGCCGGGCATGCCGGAAGTGCGGGCCTGGGGCGATGAATTCAGCCCGGTATTCCAGAAGGACTTGATCGAATCCTTACGTCAGGAACAGCGAAGCGGCCTGTTCCGGGAGGGCGAAACTGTCGACATCCTGGCGATCTCAGGCGGCGGCGGGGATGGCGCTTTCGGTGCGGGAATGCTGTGTGGCTGGTCTGCCGCCGGCAACCGCCCGAGCTTTAAGCTGGTTACCGGCATCAGCACGGGGGCATTGACCGCGCCGTTCGCGTTTTTAGGGCCGGCCTATGACGATAAGTTGAAGAAGGTGTACACGACTATTTCTTCGAAGGACATTTTCAAGCTGAAATCCTTCTTCGGTATGGTGCAGACGGACGCCATCGCTCTGAATGATCCTCTCGCCAAGCTCACCACGGAATATATCGACGAGAAGATGCTCAAGGACATCGCCGCCGAGCATCTCAAGGGGCGGCGGCTCTATATCGGCACTACCGCCCTCGACGCCCAGCGTCCCGTGATCTGGAACATGGGCGCCATCGCGGCGTCGGGCCGTTCTGATGCGCTCGAACTGTTCCGTAAGGTCATGATTGCATCCGCCGCTGTGCCGGTAGCTTTTCCGCCGGTTTATATTCCGGTCGAAGCCGGTGGGAATAGCTATGACGAAATGCATGTCGACGGAGGCGTGACCAATCAGGTGTTTCTCTACGGTCCTATGTTGAACTTGCCGGCTGGCAGGAAAATATTGGGATATGACCAGCCCCTCCGAAAACCGCGGGTCTTCGTTATCCGCAACACGCGAATCAAATCCAATTGGCTTGCCGTGAAGCCGGTTATGCGTTCCATCGCCCCACGCTCTGTCGCTTCGCTCATCAAGGCCCAGGGCGTCGGAGATATCTACCGCATTTACGTCATCACCCAACGGGACGGGCTCGATTTCAATTTGGCCCATATTCCCGATGAACTGGATACGAACCGGAGCGATGAATTCAACAAGCAGGTGATGAACGTCTTGTTCGATACCGGCTACAACCTGGCTCGCTACGGCTACCGCTGGCAGAAGACCCCGCCGGAGTTCTTTCCCGAGAATGGGGCCGGTTATGAATAGCAGCCAGCCTGGTTCAGGAGCAACCAGTCAATTTCTTTCGATAAAGCGCTGAATCATCAGGGCAAATACCATGAGAAAGTGTATCGGCGAATTATCCTTATCCCCTTGATGTCGGCAGATTGTGATAATGATGGCTGAAAAAGCGATCGGAAACACTGAGTCCAGCAGCGGGCGCGCCGCTGTTTCACTTTGTCAAACAGGGCGGGATTAAACGCTTGTCGGTAAATGCTATCAGGTGAGGTTTGCCGTTTGATCCCGAAAAAAGGAGTGCAACGACAATCCGCATCAATAGCCTTAATCAGTGAAATTATCCTTGATACTTGTCTGATGTTTAGTGGCGATAGGGATAGTATTTTATGGAATATATTATTACTTTATAACTGATGTTACGCATTAGTTGAATTAAGACAGGTTTAACAAAGTACCTCCAGCGCGGTGGTTATTTGAATTCAACTGTAGGGTCGAATTCATTCGACCCGAAACGCTTGCTATTCAGTTTAGTGCGAATAAATTCGCACCTACGCGTGCATGAACATTCAGGCGATGAGGTCACTGTCAGTTGAATAAAGATCGGTTTAACAACCTATCGCCAGCGCGGCAGGCAGGATAAAAACGGCCCATGCGTAACATCAGTTTATAAAATATCCTGAAATCCTTTGGGCAAGCCCGCATTAAGTTTTCAAAATAAAAGTGTATTTAAATAACTCAGATTAAGCATAATCGGGTTATTGGATGAAACTTTGTTGAATTAAGCTTATCCAATGTTTGCCAAAAAAAAGCATTAAAATCATTGGTTTATTGTTTTTAAATGCTATTGACGAGAGAAATTGGTAAAGACAGGCGCTGAACGAGGAAAACATTAAAACTGTTTAATAGATAAAATTTTATTAACGTTAATCTTCAGTAAGGGGAAATGTATGAAAAAAATAATAAAATTATCAATGCTTACCCTGGTTTTCAGTATGATTGCGGCTTGCTCGACTACTGGCAATATACAGTCGCAAATCGATGACTTGAATTCTAAAATTTCTCAGATATCATCCGATGCGGCCAGCGCGCAAGCTTCGGCGGCTGAGGCGACGGCAAGTGCCGAAGCCGCGGAAGCCGCGGCTAATAGGGCGGCTCAATATGCTCAAGATTCCAATAGAAAATTGGATAGCGGTTACATTAGGCCGACGATGAAATAACCTTGTTGTTCAAATAGCCCGATGAGAGCCTTTCCAGGCCTTCGGGCAATTTCTGGCCGCCTTCCGCAAATGCTGTCAAGTCGCATTTGCGGAAGGCCCGGTTGGTCGGAAACATCGGTTATTTAATTGGTTTTGTTATTTGAGGCGGCCTGTTTTTTATCGAGCTCCGCGAAAACGTCCTTGGCTACCAGAATGGCATTGATGGCGGCAGGAAATCCAGCAAAAACGGCCATTTGCAGGATTACTTCGACAATCTCCCCGCGACTGCACCCGACATTGAGTCCGCCTTGAATATGCGCCCTTAATTCAGTAGTTGCATTACCCAGCGTCGTAAGCGATGCAATGGTAGCTATTTCACGTTCTTTAAGCGACAGAACACCGCGTGAATAAATGTCGCCGTAGGGAAATTCGATGATATAGCGCGCCAGGTCGGGCGCAATATCCTTAAGTGCATCCATAACGCCTTCGCCGATAGACCCATGAATGCTTGAGAGTGTTTCCTGGCCGCGTGTATAGCGATTCGTATCCATCAGCTTTATCCTCTCTATGGTTGATCATGCAAATTTGATATTTTTTTCCGATGCATAATTCATTTGAATGATTTCCAAGCCCGTCATTGTTCCGGGTAATTGGCGCCAACGCCGCCTGATTCATGCCCGGTTATAGTCTGTTAGAGGAGGGTGGCGATGATCCTCATCAGCACGTCCTTGATCGGGATCTGGATGGAGAACAAGGCGATGATGGGAATCAGGGCCGGGATCGCGATGACGAACAATGAGGTCTTGCCTATCGGTACCAGGCGCATCTTCCTGACCGCCTGATAAAGGGACAGAGTGTCGGCTACCGGCCCGAGTTCCGGCGCCTGCAGAATCGAATCGTCAACTTCAGTTTCGCCCAGAATCCAGCGCCGGCGCACCAGGCGCCCGTGGTCACCGACCAGGATGCCGTATTCCAGCAAGGCGCGGCGCCTGGCGATAACAAGCGGCCGGAAAAACATCAGCAGCGGTGCCAGGCAAATGCCGACGAGAGCGATCAGAAAAACCGTGAGCAGGGTCTTTAAGGACTGAACGTCGGCTCCGTGATACAGGACCTGATGAGCCAGGCGCGACGACAGCACGGCCGAAACGGCGAAGGCGAACAGGCTGAACGCCTTCGGCAAGTGTTCCAGGAAACCCAGGCCGCCGGCACTGTCCGGATGGGTGGGCACGATGTCGAGGTCGAGCCGGGCGATGCGTTTAAGCAGCACGAATATCAGGAACAGGCGCCAAAGCCAGGCCGCCAGGAAGGCGACGAAAACAGGGCGGCTTACATAGATGAACCACCAGCCGCCAAATCCGAGATGGTCGCCGATGGCGGCCCAGTTGACTTCATGTTCGAATTCAAATCCGCCGGCGGCCGTGTCCAAGGCGGTCCAGATAACGATGAGCGCGATGATCGCAAGCCAGGGCAGGGAACTGTCGCGCAGGCGGGTCAGTCCCTCGATAATGCCGGCAAATTTCTGTTTCTGGGCGGCCGGCACCAGGCCGGAGCTCAGAAAATAGGGAATCAGCATCGTGCTCGTCTGGTGTGCTATGCCTTCGCCCGCTATGAACAGCGGTACGGCGAGCAGAAAGCGCACATGTACGCCGAAGTGCCGCAGCAGCGGATCCTCGACGGTGCCGGGCAGTATCCGGCCTGTCAGCAGGGCCCAAATGACGATGGGCAGCCAGGTGAGCACGATGAAAAACACCACCCGCCGCATGATGCCCAATCCCTGTTCGGGAATCAGCCCCACGCGGCGCTGGAGCCGAAACGGCAGGTCATCCCGGATCAGGGAGAACGCCAGCGATGGGTCGACGCTTTGTTTCATGTTTGACTCCTTATCCTGTATGTCCCAATGACTGTCGACGATGCAATAGCGTTCCACCGCCGACAGTGACCGCGGCACTTGAGGCCGCATCGGAAGGCGGCTTAATCGGACAAGTAATACTCCACGGTGGATACCACACGGATTTTCTTGATATGCGGATTGTTTTTGTCTCTAGGCTCTATGGAGAACTGTCCCTGGGAGGCTTTTTTTATCTTGCCCAGCTTGCTGTTGGAGTCTTCAGCGAATTTGAGCGCCACTTCTCTCGCCTTCGTCGTGGTTTCCTGGATCATTTCCGGCTTGATTTTATTCAGATCGGTGAAAAGATATTCGGTCTGGTTTTGATAGCCCTCACCGGTAAAGGCGATGCCGCGTTTGCCTAGTTCGGACAGTTCATTCATGGCTTGACGGACGGTGGAAACATTCGATGAATAGACCGTGACCGTCTGGATAGCCGCATACCGGAACTCGGCCTTTTGGCCGTTACCGTATTGCTGGGCCGATTTGTCGGTAATCGAGGGCAGGGAATGGGATATCTCGGCCGCCGTGATGCCCTTGGACACCAGAAATTCCTCGATGCTCTTTTTCGCGGCTTCGATCGAGTTATACAGGGCGCCGAGGTCGTTGCCGCTCTCGGTGAAAACGATTGGCCAAATCACGACATCCGCTGGCAGTTCCCGCTCGGATAACCCTTTAACGGTAACGCTGCGTTCATATTCCTTGAAATCGATGGCGGCCTGGCCCAGAAGATATCCGAGCGCGGTCAGGCCCAAAAAGACCGATAACCCCAGGATCAGGGCGTTTGTTCTATTTGTTTGGTTCATCTGCTTGATTCAGGTAATTATCCAGGTCCGCTAGTTTATAGGATGATTACCGTCAAGCACCAATAAAACCTTGTTCTTTGTTATCGGCCAGAATTTACCGGCTGCGCGCCAAGATTGCCAAACAATCCTGACCGGCAGCCTGTTACTCAGCCGGTCAGGATTGTTTAAAACGTCTGCAAATTATTCCGCCGGCGTTGAATGGTGCTGGATGTGTTCCGGTACGACATCGTTGCCGTGCTCGCTTATCTGGGCATCGAACCATTCGTGGAGCGCCTGGACATACTGGGGATATTCAGTGGAATAATGAATCTGAGCACCGTTCTCCAAGGCTTCATATTTAAATTGTATGTCGTCGGTTTCCGCCTTTTTTAATAGGGCGAGACCCGGCATATCGGGGCCGTGCATTTGTTCCGTCACGGAAAAATCGCCCTTTCTGAAGTCATTGGCCAGTTTTTGCAAATAGGCCTGGATCGATTTGATTTCGCGGGTATCGTCCGCCGATTTGGCGACAACATGCTGTACGCCGCCATGAACGGTCTTGGTAAACGTCTGTAGGGTTTTGTCAGGGGAATAAGGCACCAGTTGCTTCTGGCGTTGATTCACTTCAGCCATCTGGATAGGGCTGGCTTTTTCAAGGGCTGGCGCTGTTGCAGAAAAAAGCACAAGTCCAACAATCAATAAGGAGTAATGTTTCATAGTCGCACTTCACGTTAAGTTAAAACCAAATGAAAGACACCGTATCTTAAAACCGCACTATAAGAGACAGGGTTTTTATTGCTCAGGTTCAATAATCGATGCTTCTTAAATATATAAAGATCAGCGAAAGAGCACCGAATGCAGCAGGGCGGATTAAGGCGCGCGGAGTCTTACTGGGCCAACGCTTTGTCCATAAGAATGATGCCATGATGGTCCTCAATGGCATCAAAGATCCGATTGCCTTGAAACATAAAAGTTTTATAAAGGATTTCAAACCGATCCACAAAACCTAATTTCCTGAAAATGTGTTGAGAAACGACACCTGATGCTTCTACGACACCGGTTTTATACCCTTTTCCGACACCATTCTCCATGCAGGTTCGCACCAAATTTTTTGCTATATTTCTGCCAGTTTGCCGATGGTCTACTGCAAGCAGGAAAAAATGAAGATATTCGCCTTCGGGTAAAATCCTTCCCCGTTTATATTGGCTATCCAGTTCATCCAAAACGCTCCAGACAGGCTCAAAGTTGTCGCTAAGGTGCAGGATTTCCTTCGGCGGCTCTATGGCAAAATCATCAGAAATCATTGCGCCAATGATTTGCTGGGTTTCCTGATTTCTGGCAATCACGGTCAATTGTTCCCGTGCCAGCTTAGGCTCCAGTAGTCTTATAAAATCGGCAAAATCTTCCGAGGAAATATTTAAGGCCGATGAAATTGGCTCATAGCGGGTAAACGCTTCCGCCGCCATCATGGCCATGTCATCGAATTCACTGATATCAACTAATTCGTATTGCACGCTTTCGGCTTCGATCAAGACCATTGCGGTTTCTCTCTTGCTGAAGTTTTCATCGATGATCAGCGCACAGATCGCGCGCGATCATGCCCCACATGCCGTCGGTATCGGGCAGGGGCGCAATGAGCCTGCCTTTACCGTTGTGTTTGTTGATTTTGATCAGCAGGGGCCGGCCGTTCCCGTCCGCGACGCCTAAAAGTTCATCCCGGGGACCGACCGCCAGGCTGAATACCTGTTTGAAGCCGATATCGCCGATGATCTCGGACTGACCCGAATGCGGATCGATCCGGATCAGCAAGTCGGTCGCTTCCTCAAGCGTATTGAGCTGCCTGGCGGTGCCGTATAAGGTTCCGTTCGGCAGGAAAACCAGGTCGCCCGATGAGCCCAGGTCATTCCCGTAAACGCCCACCTTGTTGCCTTGTCCGGTTTCAGTATCAATCGTGAGCAGCTCGCCATCCCGCGTCGCGGCATATAACTGGCCGTCGACACTTGACGCCAGGGCATTGATCCAGCGCTCCTCGCTCAAATACGCCTCGCCGATAATGTCGCCGACAAACTCGCCCTGTCTGGTAACGGTATCGATGGCGACCAGCCGGGTGAATGTCACGCCGAATAGTTTGCCATCGGGGAGAAAAGCGATATCGGTCATTTCCCTGATACCGGTTTCGCCCAGGTTCAGAGGGTAGGCCAGCTCAGTATTTCGCAGGTAAAGATTGAGAACGTAAAGATTGCTGGAATCATCGCTCTGGCCGTGATCGTTGGCATAAAGAACATAACCGCTGCCGGGTTTGCAGCCGCTAGCTTCGGCGCCGAAACCGGTGCTTATCGTCTGAGACAACAGGCAAGCAATAAGCAGGATGCGGGCTGAACACAGTAAATTGAACATGGGCGTCTCCTTTTCAAAATACTCGCAGGCTTGTAGTTCTTGTCAATTCATTTGTCGGCAAGACGCCGGATTCGCTGGTTGATGCGATTATTCATCATTTTGACTGACTGTCCATTCGCGCCATTACCTACGAGCAACAGCTCAGGAACGCGCATAAAATAATTTCCTCAAGTGCGCGGATGGATTTCCGGTGCAGGTGCGGATTTATTTATGCCCTATGGGTACTTGTGCCCTTCAGGGTATCCGCACAGTGCGAATAGTGCGAATACCCTTGCAGGGCACAAGTGAATTCGCACCTACAATTTATCCGTCATAATTAATTAAACAGGACTTACGCGAGCCTGTGGGGGCGACTTCAGTCGCCCCCACAGGTTTTAAACCCGCTTGTTTCGGCGGATGAACAGGTAAACTGCGTAAGCCTATTAAATTGACTGACTACTATGAGCGGGAGTGGGATGAAAATGGCCGCCAGACGGACTCAGGATGACTTTTTCATTTCATCCCGAAGCCAGCGCTCAAGTACGTTGATGATGTAAGCTTCCTGTTCCGGCGTTAGGGGGCGGCCTTTCGGGATTCTGTGCCATTTTTCCAGGCAGCCGCGGCAGCAGCAGGCGGTCGCATGCTGGGCGACGAAAACCGGGTGCCCCCGGAATGGGGTTTGTTTGCCGTCATTGGCAATCACGGCCGGCGCCAGGCGTTTGGCGATGAAGTCCCGGGCGTGATCGATGATCGTGGGCAGGCCTTTGGTCCGCAGATAAACGAGGTCCTTGCCCTGGAGGTGGAATTTGCGGCGGAAGGCCGACTTTGAGAATGCCTCAAAGATTTCGTCTAAGTCTCGCATGTTGTGAATTTAAACCGTGAAGAGCACAGAAACAAGAAATTTCGGGACTGACGCACGCCTGTGGGGGCGACTTCAGTCGCCCCCACAGGTTTTAACACCGCTTGTTTCGGCGGTTGAACGGGCAAGCCGCATAAGACCCTGGTTTTTTACTAGGACTTTTCTCCGTGAACTTCGTGCTCTTCGCGGTTCATGTCTTCTATAAATTTAACTGATGTTACGCGGTCAGTTGAAGTTAGTTTGATTTAATAAAGTGTCGCTAGCGCGACGATTATTTGAATCGGGTTTATCGCACCCGAAGGCGAGTTACGCTGAGAAGCCCATCCTTGGGCTTCTCCCTTCGGGTCAGCTAAAGCTGACCAAATTCGCTCCTGGCGAATTTGTCTTTGCGCGGCCAAAAGAAAGTAACCAAAGACAAATCTGCCTGGAGCAGATTTGGATGCGAAGCACGCGCAGCGTGAGTGCCTGGATGGCACGAGTCAGCAGGCCGCCCGTTGCCGCTTGCTCCCTGTGCTCCTCGCTTTCGCCGAGGGTTACCAAAAGGGACTCCTGTCCCTTTGGCAACGCGCTTCATCCATGAAGCGCCCCTTCGGGCTGCTCACTCGGCACATCCCTGTGCCTCGCCCTTTGGGTGCGATGCATGCAAATCGGCTATCCTGCCGATTTGTCTCGGCGAAAGCTCCGGTGCTCGGCGCGGCAAACGGGATGAAACCGCCCGTGCGTAACATCAGAATTTAATGCGCCACGGCTTCCACCTGCACCAGGTTATCCGAAAACGTCGGGGCATGGCCCATGTTGACGAACTCGGCCGAGCTGATGATGTTGACCGTGCCTTTGTTCAGTTGCCGCCAATAGCCCAGCGTGGCGACGACGATGCCGGGATTGACGTCGTCGGTGATGCGGGCGTCGCCCTCGAAGCCGCCCCGGTCGTTGAAGACGCGAACCTTGTCGCCGTCCTTGATGCCGCGCGCGTCGGCATCCACGGCATTGATCAGCACGAACTGTTCGCCTTGGCCGCGGATTTTCTGTTCCATGTTGGCATAGCAGGAGTTCAAAAAGCCGTGGCTCTTAGGCGAGATGATGTTCAGCGGGTATTTTCTGGCCAGTTCCGGGTTGGTCGCGGCGGTTTCCCGGGAAGGCACGTAATCGGGCAGGATGTCGAGCGGTTCGCCCGGCTGGAAATCGTCATACATCTGCCGGAAAGGTCCGGCCACGAAATTGCCGCGGGCGGCGGACTCGGACTTGAATTCGCACTTGCCTGACGGCGTCGGGAAATTGCCTTCCCTGTGCGGCGCGCGCGTATCGGGCGTGCCGATCTTCAGGCGCGCGTAGCCGTGCTTGCGCAGGTAGGCCAGGTCAATGCCCTCGCAGGCCGGCGAATTCCAGTCGATATAGTGTTCGAGACATTCCGCGTCGGACCATTTGAACTGGTCCTCCTCAAAGCCCAGGCGCGCGGCCAGGCGCCGGAAGATTTCGTTGTTCGGCACGGCTTCGCCGGGCGATTCCACGCACTTGGCATTGTAGGTCAGATAGAAATGACCCCAGGACAAAATGATGTCCTCCATTTCGGCGCCCATTGACGCCGGCAGGATGATGTCGGCATAGGCGGCCGTGTCGGAGATGAAATGCTCGGCCGAGACCAGGAACAGATCCTCGCGCAGCAGCCCCTGGACGATCTTGTCGGTCTCCGGCGCCTGGGTCACGGGGTTGGAATTCCAGCACATCATGGATTTGATCGGTGGGTCCAGCGGCAGTTCGCCGGTCAGCGCGCGGCCGATCTGCAAATTGTTGACCACGCGCGTGCCCTTGGGAATGAGGTCCGGGCGGCAGATCTGGTCGAATTTGTAGGGATGCTCCCACACCGGCATCTGGTAGATGCCGCCGCCGACATCGCGCCAGGCGCCGGTCAGGGCCGGCAGGCAGCAGACGGCGCGGATGGTCTGGCCGCCGCCGTAATGGCGTTCGAGGGCGACGCCGATGCGCATGGCGGCCGGTTTCGTGGTCGCGTATTCGCGCGCCAGCGTCCGGATGTCCTCGGCCGCGATGCCGGTGATTTCGGCGGCCCATTCCGGCGTGCGCGTCCTGGCCCGTTCAGCCAGTTCCTCGTAGCCGACGGTGTAGTTGGCGACATAGTCCCGGTCGATCAGGCCTTCTTCGATGATGGTGTGGATCATGGCCATGGCCAGGGCGCCGTCGGTGCCGGGCCGGGGCGCGATATGCCAGTCGGCCTGCTTGGCGGTCTTCGACGCATAGGCATCGATGACCACGACCTTGGCGCCACGCTTTCGCGCTTCCACGACAAAATGCCAGTGATGCAGGTTGGTGCTGACGCTGTTGCAGGCCCAGATCACGATGTATTTGGCATGGACGAAACTTTCCGGGTCCAGTCCGCCGCTCGGGCCGTTGGTCAGCAGCCAGGCTGTCGCCGAACCTTCGCCGCAGAACGTGCGTTCGCAAACCGTGGCGCCCAGTCGGTTGAAGAAGGCATCGCCGCCGTTCAGGCCATGGACAAGGCCCTGATGGCCCAGATAACTGTAGGGGATGATCGCCTCGGCGCCGTATTCGGCAATGATGGCTAGCCAGCGGCTGCCGATTTCAGCTAGCGCTTCATCCCAGCTGATGCGCTCGAACTGTTTGCTGCCCTTGGGACCGGTGCGGCGCAGCGGATACAGTACGCGCTCGGGGTGGTAGTGGCGTTTTTCGTAATCCTTTAATTTGACGCACAGGCCGCCGCGCGTCATCGGGTGCTCGGCATTGCCCGTCACGCCGGCCAGTTTCCCGTTCTCGACTTCAAACACCATGGCACAGGTGTCGGGGCAATCGTGCGGGCAGGCGCCCGGATGGGTTGTTTTTATTACTGCGGCCATTTTAAAACGTCCTCTTGCGTTATTTAAATTGTATCGATTCACGACAATTTCGGGATGTTATCACGAATCTTTCTAACGTCTCAACGATCGGCCGGACAGGAAGGCGAATTGCCCGAGACCGACCGTTCGTAAACCGCGAGGTCGCGGATCCAGGCATGGAGTTCCTTGATGGCAAGCGGCACCGTCCAGCCTATCTGGCTGAGCGGAACGTAACCGCCGGCGACTTGCAGGCGATCGCACCAGAAGGTTTTCTGGCGGCACAGATAGCGTTTTGCCCGGTGCATGTGCAGATTGTCCGAGGCGATAATAATGCGTTTATGGTTTTCCAGGTAGGGCAGGGAGCAGCTGATGTTCTGCCAGGTATTGCGCGCCCGGTCTTCGATGATCAGCTGATCCTGCGGAACGCCGAGCTCGCGCGCGAACGCGGCCATTACCTCGGCCTCGACATGGCTGTTATGGACGGCCGCGCCCGATACGATCAGCCTGTCGCAGGCTTGGTTCCGATACGCCGATACGCCGACTTCCACGCGCATGCGCTGCATCGGATGGAGGCTGCCGTCAGGATTCGCGGGGAACCCCGCCACCAGCACGGCGCAATTGCCCGGATCGGCTCCGGCAGGGGCAGGGCGGGAAGCCAGCCAGTAAGCCAGTTGCGAGAGCGCAAACAGGCCGATGAATACGGCTGAAGCCCGCTTCAGCCATTTGTTCAAGGCCGTGACGATCACCGTTATTCCTTGTCGGCATACAGGTCGTCAATGAGTTGTTTGAACCAGGCGGGCAGGAAAATGACGACAAACAAGCCGATGGTGCTGGTAATCGGAATGGGGCCGACGCCCAGCACTGAAAAAACCAGCAAGATCAGGGCGCATATGATTCTGACTCGGGTTGAGGTGTTCATAATGGCGTTTTCCTATGGGGGCCGATCGGGTTAAGGTTAAAAAGGTTTTACCACGAAGGTTAAGGAAAGCACGACGTTTTTTCTTCGTGACCTTCGTGGTTTAAATCAGTCGTAGGGTACGCAGTGCGTACCTTTTTAAAAAGCCGTGATGCGCTGGCAGATTTTAACTACCTCCTGCATCCCGGCAGTCGTTCGTGATCTTTCCTCGTTCCCACGCTCCCGAGAGTGTGAAAGTATTCAAAATTCAAGCGGATTTTAAGCCACCCGCCGTAATATTTTTTAAAAAGTCGGAGTTTGGTTTCATATGGCAGCCAATTTTCATCCAAATCAAGCCAAAATCAGTCATTTTTTACACATATCCCTCGTTTCTTAACCTATTTTCCGGTCTTCGAGCGCAATAATCCCTCAGCGTGTCAACATCGAGAATATTCAGTAGGCGAGTGAAGTTGTAGCCCAATACCATCAGGCTAAATTCGCCGCGACACTTTTCCAAGCCGCGCATTAAGAAATGGTTCATCCCGGCGCGATGTTTGAGAACGCCAAAGGGGTGCTCAGCGAGTGCGCCGCGTTTTTTCATGATGCCCGGCTTTTGTCCCATCCGCTGTTGGTGTCGTTCAATGACTGCTTCGTGTTCCCAGCGCTGGATTTGTTTGATGGCGGCTTTTTCGGTCAAACATTGCTCGCGTAGCGGGCACTGGCTGCAATCTGCTGCCTTACTTTTATAGCATGTCAGCCATTTGCCGTTTTTCTGGTGCGCTTTGCCGCTGGCGGTCAACGGGTTTCCTTGCGGGCAACGATAGCAATCTTGTTCCGGGTCGTAGCTGAACTGCTCGCGAGTAAACCGGCCCTTCGCGGCAATGGCTTTCGACTTGTCAGGTATGGCGACGTAAACGGTGATGTTTTGGTCTTCGCAGGTTTTAAGCTGATGGCCCTCGTAATAACCGCTATCGGCAAGCCCTGTCAGGTTTTCGGATTGTAAGAGGCTCTGAGCCTGTTCCAACATCGGCGCTAACTGATGAACGTCATTGCCGTCTTGGGTGACCTCTTCGGCCACAATCAGTTTGTGTTTGTCGTCCACCACGATTTGCACGTTGTAGCCCGCAACGGTTTGTCCGCGCTTGGTCAGCAGTCTGGCGTCCTGGTCGACGGTAGACACTTGCTTGTCACCACTGTCTTTGAGCTGTTGCAGCAAGGCTTTTTTCTCGGCTTGTTTGTTGCGCAAGCGTTCAAGCTTTTGTTGCAGCTGCCCGTCTTCAACCAAACTGCCTTGACCTGCCCGGTCGTCGGCGGCGTCTTGCTCGGCAAGGGCTTGTTGGTAGTCGGTGATTTTCTTGTCTAAATCTTCAAGCTGTTTGTTGAGTTTGTCTTCGGTGTGAATCCCGGTTTTGCTGGCATCGGCTTTGAAAAAGCTGCCATCCACAGCCACTTGCTCGCCACCGAAGAGCTCAAGCTCTTTGCACAACAGTAGGAAGTCGCGGTTCGCCGCCTTTAATGCTATGCCATTGACTTTGCGAAAGTCGGCGATGGTTTTATAGGTCGGCCGCAAGCCCTCGACTAACCACATCACCTCCAGGTTCCGGCTGGCCTCGCGTTCCAACTTCCGGCTGCTACGGATGCCTTGCAAATACCCGTACAAATACAATTTCAACAACGCCGCTGGATCATAAGCGGGTTGCCCGGCACCCATGACAGGTTGGCTGTTTGCAAATCCCAAAGCCTGTAAATCCAAGGTATCGACATAAGCATCAATGGCTCGCACTGGATTATTCTGGCTGACGTATTCATCAACACAAGGCGGCAGCAACATTTCTTGCTGACGGTTTAATACGGGTTGATAGCGGCGTGATGACATGATTGTTTGTTAACTGGTGGTTACCGGATGATGTGCATATTATAAAGTATGGCTTGCGATAATACTTTCACAGTCTCTCCCGCGTGGGAATGCAGACCGCAGCTGAACTGAGCACCGGTATGGGTTCCCACGCAGGAGCATGGGAACCAGGGATACTTTCACACTCTCGTACGCACTGCGTACCCTACGGCACGGGCAAATATTCACAATAAATTATTTTATCCCCAGCCGCCTGGCGAGACGGTGCAGGTTGCCGCGGTCCAGGCCCAGGCGGCGCGCCGCTTCCGACCAGTTTTGACCGGCTTCGGCCAGGGTGGCGAGAATGCGTTCTCTCTGGAAGTGATCGACCGCCTGGGTGAGTGATAGCTCGGCGGTTTTATTGACTGTCTCGTTCATCGGTTTTTCGCTGCTGGCTGTGATATCGAGGTCGCAAGGTTCAAGCATCACCGAGCGTCCCTGGATCGACGAGGCGCGCAGGACGGCCCGTAGGATGACATGCTCCAGTTCGCGGACGTTGCCGGGCCACGGATAGGTCCTGAGCCGTTCGATGGCCGCCGGCGCCATGCGAACCTGATCGAGGCCAAGGCGCGCCCGGGCCTGGGTCAGGAAATAGCCGGCCAGTATCGCGATATCGTCGATCCGCTCGCGCAACGGCGGTACATGCAGCGGGTACACGCTGAGCCGGTGGTAAAGGTCGGCCCGGAACCGGCCGTCCCTGACTTCCCCGGCGAGATGCCGGTTGGTCGCGGCAATGATTCTGACATCGGCGCGGTGACTTTTGTCCGATCCCAGGCGCTGGATTTCCCCGAACTGGACCGCGCGCAGCAACTTGGCCTGGATCGCAAGCGGCAGTTCCCCGACTTCATCCAGAAACAGCGTGCCGCCGTTGGCGAGTTCGAACTTGCCGGCGCGATCGCCATTAGCGCCGCTGAAGGCGCCGCGTACATGCCCGAACAGCTCGCTCTCGGCCAGCGCTTCGGGCAGCGCCGCGCAGTTGACATAAACCAGGGGCTGGCCGGCTCTCGGCGAGCGGGCATGGATGACGCGCGCCACCACTTCCTTGCCGACGCCGGTTTCCCCCATCAGCAGGACAGTCAGGTCGGCTCCGGCGACAATGTCGATTTCGCGGTTCAGCTTCTGCATGGCCGGGCTTTCGCCGAGGGCCTGGTTGCTGCGCTGCAAGGTCTCGTTGACCAGTTCGCTGGTCACCAGTTGCCGGTGTTTCGCCAGGCGTTCCAGCGTGCTGATATAGGTTTCGTAGCGCAGCGACACGGTGGCGAGGGCAGCGAAAGTCTGGAACACCTGGTCATCGATATGATCGAAGGCGCCGGGTTCCATGGCATCCGCCGACAATACGCCGAACAGCGTGTTCTCGTTATAAAGGCTGCAGCCGACGCAGGCATGCACGCCCAGTTGGCCGCCGGGATCATTGGCCAGCATCGTATCGTAAGGATCGGGCCGGTTATCGTCGGCGGGGAACCGGACCGGGGTGCGCGACTGGATAATGGCGGCCAGGCGCGGATGCTGTTCCGGCCGGAATGCCTGTTCCTGGACTTCCGGCAGTAGGCCGAAGGTGGCGACCGGAATCAGCACCCCGTCCTGATAGCGCAGCAAGGCACAGGCATGATTGCCGGTGATTCTGGCGAAGATGTTCAGGAATTCGCTGTAACGGTCCTTCATGGAAAGGTTCGCGGTCAGGCTCAGCACGACCGCGCGAATCGCCTCTTCCATGGTTTCAAATTCCAGGGATTGAGTCATTTGTTCAGGTTGCTTGTAGTCAATTTGATACTGAGTGTGTCAATAAGACATCGTCATGTCCAGTTTTATTTAACCGGTGTTTACGCGCTCTTCCTCCTGTTTCCTTCGTAGTATATACACTGCGTGCGTTGTGCAAAGCCGTCTTCAGTCGGGCGGGGCATGCCGCTCCGTCCGAAACGATTGAAATTGAGTAAGCGCCTCCCGCCATTGGACGCAAATCTCGAAGGATTGTTAAGGACGGGGGCAAACCCCGCCCCGCCTGAAGGGTATGCAATGCAGATCCCGCGGCATTCGGCGCCCTGGCTAATCAGGCTGGCAACACCGCTTTTTTGAAAATTTTGCTGTCATTATGACAGCATTGCAATCTAAATATAAAAACAATACAACAAATTCAATAACTTATAAAATGGCATATATATTGCAATACCTGTGGAATCATCTTCACCGGCTTTTTACCGTGTGCATTATGTCTAATGTTTCTCGAACAGAGAATTCCTCAATCCTGCCTGGAGAAGAACAATGGCTTCTAAATTGGTGAACAAAACCGCAGAAAAAGTATTGGCTAACAGCCCCGGCAGCGTCTTTATCATGCTGTCGATGTTGCTGATCATATTAAGCGGCTGCATGGCGGCGACAATAAAGCCGCCAGTTGCCGAGCTCGATCACATACGCACGGTGGTTGTCGTGCCGGTGGAATCGCCGCCGCTCGAGGTGACGCCCGATCTGATCGAAACCCGCATGCCGGTGTACGGGCATTTTAACAATATGGTGTTGCCGGCATTCCTGGAGGAAAAAATCTACAGCAACCCGGGCGGTATATTGATCGCGGGTTTGATCGGCGGCGGCGACGTTGTAACGGCCGCAACATTGCCGCGGGGACACGGCGCGGGCCTGGAAGCCGCGGCAACCTTACAGGAGCACTGGACGCCGACCCTGGAACTGGCACGGGAAGCGGCTTCGCAACTGAATGCGGGCGGCATCAACGCCACTCCCGGCAAGGACTATTATCGCCTGCCCATGGCGGCGGGCGATCGGAACGCCTATCTCGGCCACTGGCAAGCGGCCATCCAGCAATGGTACAGGCAAAATACATCGCCGGTCGATTATAGCGGCGTGGCATCAGCCGATGCCGTGCTGGAGATCGGCATCGGAACCTACAAAATTTTTGCCGGGCAGACCTCGCTGCAGGTTTTGATCAAACTGGTCGATCCAAAAAGCGGGCGTGTAATCGCAAGAACCGACAAGAAAATGTTCTCGGCCGAGGATTCCGCGCAAACCTTGCTGAGTCGTGAAGGCAAAGCGTTCAAGGGCTTGATCGCCGAAACCGGCGCGCGGCTTATCGATCAAGGCTTCAGCGAAATAGGCCTGACGCAGGCGCGTTTGGCTCAAGTCGATCTGGAGAATGAACGGCCTTATGACGACTGAAGCAAAGCCTGATACAACGCTTATGAAGCAGAACTGTAAAAACCATGAGGACATAGTTGTTGTATCGAATCGATATCTGTCGATACAATACTTAAGCACCGCCGGAAACAATGCCGAGGATCTTCAGCCCCTCGACTTGAAGGGCGGTGCGCTTGTACAGACGGAGAAACCGGGGATTCATGGCGATCATCTTCAGTAAACGGCTGCGAGGCTGGCGTTTTATCCTGTTCAACTTCTGCATGGGGGTCGGGCACGCTATCGTCATTTTCAATGCCGGCGCCTATATCGCCATGCTGCCCCGCGTGGCCGGCGGCCTGGGCATTCCGCCCAGTTTCGCGACCTGGACCCAGACCGATTACATGATCGGGCTGGCTCTGGCCTTTCCGGTGGGCGGCTGGCTGGCGCGGCGCGTCGGCGAGTACCGGCCGTTTGTGGCGGCCTTCGTCGTGTTTGCGCTGGCCTCGATGATCTGCGCCTACGCCACGTCGCTGTACAGCTATCTGGCCGGCCGTATCCTGCTCGGGTTTTCCGGCGGGCTGACGCTGCCCCTGGGGCAATCCATGATCCTGAAGGAATATCCCGACAAGCGCAAATCCCTGGGTATCGGGGTCTGGAGCCTGTTCACGCTGACGCCTTTCACCTTCGGTCCGCCGATCGGCGGCTGGATCGCCGACAACCTGGGCTGGCGCTGGCTGTTTATATTCAATATTCCGATTGCGCTGGCGATCGCCGGCATAGTCGGGGCGCTGTTGTACCAGCGTGGTTATCAGGCGATACAGCGCCGTTTCGACATGGTCGGTTTTGTGCTGCTGGTGGTTGTTCTGGGCGGCTTTCAGACCCTGCTGAATCAGGGCAACGATTGGGACTGGCTTAATTCAGCTTATCTGACCGGCTTGATCGCCATCATCGTCATTGCCTTGATGTACTGGGTCACCTGGGAATTGAACACCAAGCATCCTTTTGTCGATCTGACTTTATTCGCGCATCGGAATTTCACGATCGGCGTCTTGATCATGTTTACCGGCTTTCTGTGTTTTCAGGGGCTGTTATCGCTGTTGATCATACAGCTTCAACTGTCGCTGGGCTATTCCTCCTGGCTGGCGGGACTGGTATTTTTGCCGATGGCGATTTTTGCGAAACCCGTAGCCGGGGTATTCCATGAAATCGTCAAACGCTTCGATGCCCGCCTGCTGGCCTTTTTTAATCTGCTGGGCTTTGCCGCGACTTATTTCTGGCTGAGCCGCTTCGATGTGCACGATGCGTATGATCAGCTGTTCTGGCCCAAACTGCTGGAAGGTGTCTGCCTGGGCAGTTTTTTCGTGCCGCTGACGGCGCTGCTGCTGCACGGGCTGCCGCCGGAACGCCAGTGGCGGGCCGTGGAACTGGCCAGCCTCATGCGCATCGCGGCCGGCGCCATCGGTATTACGCTGCAGGGCATTATTTTCTACCGCCGGGCGCCCTTCCACATGACCCGCTTCGCTGAGACGCATACCGTCTTTGACCCGCGTTATGACCAGTCGCTGAATATTCTGGTCGAGGCCGGGTTCACCGAGTCCACGGCCCTGATCAAGTTCGCGAAACTGGCGGCCCGCGATTCGGCCATACGTGCCGTCAACGATGCCTATTGGATCGCCGGCTGCATTTTTGTCGGCCTGGCGATTCTGGTCTGGTTTGCCTATCCGACCAGGCGCCCTGTCAAACGCACGCCGGAACAGGCCCTGCGGCGCAGGGCTCAGGAACTACTCGCCGAGGAACCGTAATATGTTTATTTTTCCGCGCCGCGCTGCAAGCCGCGGCATGCTGTTTACTGTCTTTTTATCGATGCTGCCCGGCTGCGCCTGGTTTGGGGAAGAAACACGGCGCGCCGAGATGATCAGCCTGCCGTCCATGGAGCGGACCCTGTCGGCGGCGCATGACGCGCTGACGACCGACGGCCAGTGGCCTGAACAGACCTGGTGGCGGGTTTTCGGCAGCGCGGAACTGAATCGTCTGATCGAGACGGCCGTGGCCGACAACCCGGATTTCAAGGCCGCGGCGGCGCGCCTGCGGCAATCCCAGTCCATGGTCGATGCCCAGGCGGCCGAACTTTATCCGACGGTCGACGCCAATGTCAGCTTCAGCGCGCAGCGCTTCTCGGCCAACAGCACCGAGGCCAAGCTCGCCGGCGAACACTTCCGGAAACTGGTGATCAACCCATTTGTATTGCGCTATCACATCGACTTCTGGGGGCGGGACAAGGCGGCCCTGGAAGCGGCCGTCGGCGAGGCGCTGGCCGCCCAGGCCGAATTGGCCGACGCCAGGCTGTTGCTGTCCGTGGCGGTCGCGCGCGGCTATTTCGATCTGGCGGCCGCCAGCGAAAAACAGCGTATTGCCAGGGAGGTCGTGGCTTATCGTGAAAATCTGCTGAAACTGGAGCAGGTACGTCTGGATACGGGCCTCGTTTCCACGGCGCCGTTGCTGTATGCGCAGACGCTGCTGAGCGCGGCGCGCGAGATCGAAGCCGCCGTTCGCGCCGAGGTCGATCTGCAAAAGAACCTGCTGGCCACGCTGGCCGGCAAGGGACCTGACTGGGGGCGGGACATTGTGGCCGAACGCGGGTTTTTACCCAAACCGTTGGCGCTGCCCCGTGATTTGCCGTTGCGCCTGCTGGCGCACCGGCCGGACGTCACGGCCGCGCGACTGCATGCGGAGGCCGCGGCCCAGGACATCAAGGTCGCCGAAACCGCCTTTTACCCGGACGTCAACCTGATCGGTTTCGCCGGTCTGCACAGCGTCAGTCTGACGGACGTATTGCTGCAGGGCTCCAGCCTGGCTTATGCGGTCGGTCCCTCGATCGATTTTCCGATTTTCGAGGGCGGCCGGCTGCGCGCCAATCTGAGTTACCAGGAAGCGGCCTATGACGCCGCCGTGGAACGTTACAACGGCAGCCTGCTGCACGCGGTCCAGGAAGTGGCCGATTCCCTGACCCGCTGGCGCGATATCGACACGCGCCTGGCCGAACAGCGCCAGGCCGTGGAGGCCATCGCCGAAACCAGCCGACTCGCGCAAACGCTGAATCGTACGGGTCTCAATGACCGCAGCGAGTTGCTGGAAGCGGGCGCCGCCGAATTCGAGCAGCGCTTCCGGCTGGCCGTGCTGGAAGGCGAGCATTTCAAGGCGGCCGTCCATGTCATCAAGGCCCTGGGCGGCGGCTATGTCGATGGCAAGTCTCATTAAAACCCGATATGCAAAATCATAGTCATTCAAAAGAAATCATGCGCCGACGGAATCGCCGGCTGAAGCTGACCACCTTGTTCATACTGAAGGGCGTCCGTCCTCGCCATCAGGGAACCCGACGGTGGCTGACCCGGCGTAAGGCTCGTTAAAATTCAGATATGCGGAACAATACTATTCGACCCAAAGAAATCATGCGCAAGCGTAACCGCCGGCTGAAGCAGGTTACGTTGATCATATTGCTGGCCAGCCTAGGCTATTTCGGCTATCACTGGTACGCCAACCGGAACTGGGTGGCTACCGATGACGCTTTCGTTATCGGCCATCTGGTCACGCTGAAAGCCCAGACCGAGGGGACGGTCGTCGAGATTCTGGCCGAAAATACCCAACATGTGAAAAAAGGCGACGTACTGGTCCGGCTCGACGGCAACATCGCCCAAATCGCCCTGCAACAAGCGGAGGCGGAACTGGGCCAGATCGTGCGCGACATCGTCACCCAGACCGCGAAAATCGACACGCTGAGCCAGCGTATTGTCGCCAGGCAGGCGGCGTTGACACAGGTGCGGCACGATCTCAAGCGCTTTATCGTGGCCGCGCGGGACGGCGCGGTTTCGGACCAGCAGGTACAGAACACGCGGGACAAGATCCGCGAACTGGAAGCCGCGATCCAGGAAACCCGTGCTGAAAAGGCCGGCGTCGAGGCGCAGGTGAAAGGTGTGGCGATCGACCATCATCCGGCCGTTGACAAAGCCAAGAGCCGTGTGCGGCGCGCTTTTCTGGATTACCATCGCCGTAACGTGGTTGCGCCGGTATCGGGCTATGTCGCCAAGCGCCGCGCCCAGGTCGGCGATAACGTCAAGGCCGGCGCCACGCTGCTGGCGATCGTGCCGCTGGAAGATCTGTGGATCGAGGCCAATTTTCTGGAAACCCAGATTGCCGGAATCCGTCCGGGGCAATCGGCCGAGATCAGGGTCGATGCCTACGGCAGCGAGTTGGTCTATCATGGCACGGTCGAGGGCCTGAACCCCGGCACCGGCAGTACCTTCGCACTGCTGCCCACCGACAACGCGACCGGCAACTTCATCCACATCGCCGAACGCGTGCCGGTGCGCATCGGCCTTGATCCCAAGGATTTGCAGGACAATCCCCTGCAGCCGGGGCTGTCCACGCTGACGCGCATCAACATCAGCGAAGCGGGCGAGCCGCTGCTGACGTCTTCGGCCCGCGCCGACGGCGACGCTTACCGGACCAGCATTTACGACAACGAACTGGACGGCGTGGAAGCGCGGATAGAGCGGATCATTGCCGAAAACAGTGCATTATTTCATCAGACGGGAAACAAGTAGGCTTTATGGCATGCGGGCAGGGCGGCAGGATTGCGTCTGGACCGGAAATCGGGGCACGAGAGGACCGTAGGTGCGATTACGCTGCGCTAATCGCACCTACGGGCTAAAAATAACATCCCGATGTCATTTTTTATGATCTCCTGTGGGAGCGATGCCCTCATCGCGACTTGCGGCGTCTTTAGTCGCGATGAGGGCATCGCTCCCACAGGCGCCGTTTAAAATAAGACAGTTATTGATTACCGAATCCTTAATCAAGGCTTATTTTTCCCCCCACATCGAAAAAGGGTGAGAATTTCCCGAAGCCGGAAAAAACGGGGAGAAAGAGGCTTATGGCAAAGGCGGTTTTGGGAGCGCTTTATCCGTGACGAAACGGATTATCGACAGCACGTCGATTACATCCATTGGAATCCGGTGAAGCATGGATACGTAAAATGCGTTAAAGAATGGCCTTATTCCAGCTTTCACAGCTATGTCGCGCATGGGATTTATCCTGAAAATTGGAGTGATGCGGTCGAGTTATTTCCGGCAATGGCTGGGGAATAACTCGATCGATGCGGTTCAGCGTAATTCGTGTCTTGCATCAGAGCATGGAATGCGAGCGGCATTTAGCTTGATGCCGCTTTGCCGCTTTGCCGCTCGCCGCTTTTGTAGCCAGCGGATCACGCCGGTGACAAACAACACTGGACAAATCAGCCCTGACAAAAACACCAAAATCCGCCCTGTCATACCAAACGCTTGCCCTGAGTGCAATGGCCATTGCCAATGCGTAAATACCTCGCCTGCCGTGCCAATTGCAGGATCGTCAACATCAAGGATTGTTCCGCTGTAACGGTCGATCACCACGCAACGCCGATGTATCAAACTGCCCGGTTCTTCCACGCCGTCCTTACAAACGGTATAAGTCCCGGTCGGTTCGGTCGCGCCATAAATCCAATCGGCTCGCCCTGTGGGATAGCGTTTTTCGGCAATGTTTACCGCATCCGCCATAGTAATCGAAGATTTCTCGGGCGTTGGCTTTGACTTAAACCAGTAACGATAAGTCACTGGCGAAAATAGCTCCAATACAGGTACGACATACTGAGGTATGTTCATATAAATACCGGAAAACAGTACCGGGATAATCACGACTGCCGAATAAAACCCGAAAGTCTTATGTAAATCGAAGTTCAACCTTTCAGTGCTGGCCTTGAATTTGATCGTGACGGCCTGCCGCCATTTTCCGGTCAGCGGCCACCAGACGATCAGTCCGGTCAGTATAGAAATGATCAACAAAGCGCCCATGATGCCGACAATCAGATAACCAGAATCTTCGCCCAAAAATAGGGCGTAATGCAGCTCGAAAATAAAGCCTATAAAGGTCTTTGGGAATGGGGTGTCGGAAGAACCCATCAAGCGTTTGCCAACGATTTGCGTGGTATAAGGGTTGACATAGACCTCCCAGCTTTCGATCACGCCTTCCTGTTTCCCCGTCAATGGCAGGGAAAAATGCAGTTTAAAAGCCGCTTCATTATTACGGGGATAATTGGTAAAGGTATGTACGGCATTTTTGGGCATCGCTGCCTGACCCGCCTGGAAAATCTCAGCCAACGGTTTGTAAACAGGGTTAGCTTCGGGCGCTTTCACTGTCAAAAGATTCGGATTCAACAGTTCATTGATTTCGGCATGAAAAACCAGGATGCTACCGGTAATGCCGAAAATGGACAAAAACAAACCCAACGCCAAACCCAACCACAAGTGTACGTCCAGCCAATGCTTGCGGCGGGCTTTAAGTTTTGTCAGGCGGTTTCGTTTGGCATCGGAGCTTTTCACAGCTTCGCCTTGCGGTAAATTATAGTCGAATAATTTCATGGTTTTGCTTATAGCACTAATATTCAACCCTAATCGACCCAATCGCCGTCAACGGCGCACCGGGAGCAATGGCTAGTCTTGGCGTAACATTAGAGTCGGGGTCGGTCGATTCGTAATACGTCTTATCCAACAAATTACGGATGTTGAACTGAGCAGTGACTTTGGTTGCCCCTACTTTCATTTTATAAGCTGCAAAAGCGTCCATCCTGACATAACCCGGTAATTGGAAGGTGTTGGCAAAATCGCCTTGCCGTGCTCCAGCAGCGACACCACCTACGCCGAAGCTAAGGCCATCCTGTGACTCGTAGCCGTTGACATCGTATTTAACCCACAAGCTACCTGCGTGTTCAGGCACGTTTGGCATTCTATTTCCGGCAGTATCTCCGTCATGATCGACAAGCACCTTTGCATCGGTAAAGGCGTAACTACCGATGAGACTAACTTGATCGGTAATCTGCCCCGTTACGTCTAATTCAATCCCTTGGCTGCGTTGCTTATTGGAAATCATGTCGAAAAGAAAAGCCGTAGTGTTATCCGGCACAAGTATGTTGTCCTTAGTCAAATGGTAATACGCCAAGGTAGCCAGCAGCCGGTCATCAAATAGCTGGGTTTTTAAACCGGCTTCAAACTGTTCGCCTTTTTGTGGATCAAAGGTCGAACCGTCAGCCGCCGGAGCATTATTGGCACTGAAAGAGGTCGTCCAATTACCATAAATCCCCAGCCATCCGACGGGTTGGTAAAGTATGCCGACCCGAGGGCTAAAACCTTCATCTTTATTGGAAGGCAGGGTAGCTTCGGATAGATCAAAAGATATCGTATAAGAAGAACCTGACTCTGCCCAATCGTAACGACCACCGCCTAAAATATGCAACTTGTCCCAGAGCGTAATGTGATCTTGGAAATAGACGCCGTACCATTGGTTATTGAAAAACGCAAAATTGGAATCAGCACAGCAATTAGCTGGGCGCGACAAGGTGTCTTGAATAAGGGCAGAATCAATGCCATAGCTGGGCCCGGGATTAAAAATATCAATATCAAGTGCTGGATTCGGATCGTTGAATTCACCAAAATAATGGTATTTGTTAGTAGACTTGAAATAGTCAAAGCCCACCAGAACTTGATGTTTGGAAAACCCTAACTGGAATTTTCCGGTCAAATCCAGGTTCATAGCATAGTTTTCAGAATTAGCTTTTTGACCAAAAATATTACGCCTAAGGATTCCATTCTGAAGTAATGCATCTTCACTGGGACCAAAAGCAGGAGCTGGATTGACAAAACTTGAAAAATCATCTTTGAAGCTAGCAAGAAAACGGTTATGTATCGCCCAATCATCATTAAAACGATGATTTATCTCGGTGCTGACTAACACGTGGGATAAGTGATCCACCGGACTATTCGGGTCGTCAAGAGAGCGGCTTATAGGTATAGGAGCGGGACGTGCACCTATCGCAGGAATACCGAAATCCGCCTGATAATCCTGGTCTAAACCTTCGACGCTCAGCGTCAAATCAGTATTGTCGGTAGGCCGCCAAGTAATGCTGGGGTTGACCATAACCCGATCGGTAAAAACAAAATCCCTGAACGAATTATTGTTCTGATACGAGCCGGTGAAACGATACAACAACGACTTGTCATCAGTCACCGCCCCTGTTGCATCCCATTGGGTACGGTAGTAATCATATGAGCCGAACTGTTGTTCCAGCGAATAATAGGGAATGTCCAACGGTTTCTTGGTGGTGATATTGACCAGCCCTCCCGGCTCAATACGGCCAAACAGGACAGCCGCAGGCCCTTTGAGTACATCGAGACTTTGCAAATTGCCGGCATCAAATTCAGATGGATAGCCATCGGCGTTAGTCAATAAGCCATTGCGGTATACCCTGTTATTGAGAAATCCACGAATGATAAAGCCGTTGCCATACCCTAAGGTTGGCTGAGCCCGCACGCCACTGACGTTTTCCAACGCGTCTTTGACCCGTGTCGTTTTCTGGTCGTCCATTATTGTCCTTGGCACGACTTGCACTGACACCGGAGTCTCTATTAGCGGCGTGTCAGTTTTCGTGGCAGTAGAACTGTTGGTCACGGTATAGCTTTTGTTATAAGGATCATTCACATCTAGCTCCGCAGCCCCCATCACCATCATTGACGGCAAAGTCACAGGACTGGCTTGACTTTGTTGCTCTGCAACTTTCAATGTCACCGCATTACCCGCGGTAAAAACACGAACCAATCCACTACCCGCCAATAGCTTTTGGAAGCCTTCTTCCACCGTGTATTCACCATTCAAACCCGGACTGCTTTTACCATCGGTCAATCGGGCATCCGCCGATAACAGGATGCCTGCGCTCCCGGCAAACTGGCTGAGCGCATGGCTTAACGAGCCGCTACTGATGTGGTAATGGCGCTTGGTGGTGTTATCGCCATTGCCTTCCGCCATGGCGGAAGGTACGACGATCAAAGCAGAAGCCAATAGCAAGCCGTTGATGGTTTGCTGCAAGCGGGACGATTGTCGCCCGAGGCTCCGGTTGTTTTTTCGCTTTGACATGGTGTTTTCCCTTTTAAAAATGTTGCTCTCATCCCTATTGCCAATCGAAAACGAAAAAGGGGAACTCAAAAATGGAAAAAATTTTAAATAATTTTTAACCTATTGGTTTGGCTTGAAAAATAATTTCAATTTTTTGCCTGAAATCTTGGCTAACTGGCCGGTAAACCTGGTTTTAAAGAGTTGATAGCTCAGCAGAAGAATGGCAAAAAAAGTGTGAGCCGCCTGGTCCGAGACTGTCGGATTGATTCGCGGCAGGGATGGCGTCAAATTGTGCGCCTTAACGAGGCAACACGGATATTCAGAGCGGTAATGGTTTTGAAAGTGGATGGGGGTGCTATAAACGTTAGGCAATGGCTTGTCAGTTCAATGGCGAACTGGCGGCCATTGCCGCGCGGTATGAATCAAAGCCAAGATCCATACGGTTTTCTGCTGGATCTCATAGACTATCCGGTAGCTTTCGTGTGGAATTAACTCACGGGTTCCTGGGATTTTTCCTGATTGGCCTAGCTGAGGAAAATCGGCTAGCTTGGCTACCGCATTGCTAAAAAGCTCATCCATGCGAATAGCTGCTTGCGGGTTGTCCAGCACGATGAAGTCCCAAATCTGTTCACGATCTTGTTGGGCTTCCGGCGTCCAAAAAACCTTCACATTTTGCCTTCAGCTTGAGCGCGGCGTGCGGCAAAGTCGCTTTCAACGCTGTCATTGGTTGCGCCTATGCCAGCGTGCATCGACGCGCGGGCCGTTTCGACTTTATTGCGCAAAAACTCGCCATATTCCCTTGCTTCACGCTGGTGCTGAATAAACTGACGCATTAATTCGCGCATTATTTGAGATGCCGGCCGATGAGCAGCTTCTGCTTCAGCCATAAACTCGGCGCGTAACTCGGGTTCCAGTTTCATTGTAAAGACCGCTTCTTTCGACATCGGATATCTCCTAGGAAATTACATACTGACTTAGTATATACCTTTTTAGTATAAATGAATGCCCTAACGAGGCAACACTTTTACCCACAGCGGCAGTGGGTTTGAGATTCTGACCGGCAGCGTTTCTTCCAGCATGGCCAGAACACGCTCGGTATCGTTGAGCGGAAAGGCACCGACGATGCGCAGAGCGGCAATCCGGGGATCGCAGGTGATATAGCCGTGCTGATAGCGATTGAGTTGCAGGAGAAATTCGCTGAGAGGCATGTTGTCGGCCAACAGGAAGCCTTGCGTCCAGGTAGGACGGTCAGCACGCATGGCGGTTACGGCCTCGATCTGTTCCGTATTGAAACGCGTGGTTTGTCCGGCATGCAGGGTTAGTTTGTTTGATTCCAGTTTGCTCGGTTGAATCTCGACGGCATCGGCAAATACGCTTACTTGGCTATTGCCGGGTAGTTGCCTGACGCTGAAACGCGTGCCTAACGCACGAACTCGGCCTTCCTGGCTATCGACGACAAAGGGTCGATGTAATCCGGCATTATCCGGCGCGGTTTCGATGTAGATTTCGCCGGATACCAATTGCAGTTTGCGTAGGTCAGGTGTGTATTCCACATTGAAGGCGCTGTCGGTATCCAGGGTAACTTTCGAGCCGTCGGCCAGGGTAATGGTTTGTGTGGCGCCTACCGTCGTTTGGTAATCCGCTGTCCAGGCCTGTAAATAGCGGCCTTGGGAAATTTGCCAGCCGAACAGGCCAATAGCGCCAAATATTGCCAAGGCTTTTAGTGTACGTCGCCGGTAAAGGTCGGGCTGATTAAGGGCGGCAGAGGCTGCCTGCGATGGCAGGTTTTGCAATTTGTGGGTAAAAAACTCGACCTTTGACCACGCTGCCTGATGGTCGGGGTGGGCGTTCAACCATGCCTGCCATTGCTCAATTTCGGTTTTGGACACTTGGCCTGAACCTAATACTGCAAACCACTCGGCGGCTTGCGCAAGAATGCCGGGATGAATGTCTGTGCGGTCGGAATTCAACACTTGGTTTTTTAAAATGTCGTGGTCAGAAGATGGAGCATGGCGCTGGACATGTATTTTTTGACCATGCGATCCGTTACGCCCAGTTGCTTGCCAATTTCGACATAGGTCAGGCCATCCAATTGTGCCATTAAAAATGCCTTGCGCACCTTGGTCGGCAGTTGATTGAGCAGATCATCCATTTCTTGAAGCGTTGCAAGGATAATCGCATTCTCTTCAGGCGATGGCATCAAGGCTTCGGGATAGGCGGCGATCCTCTCCAAATAGGCCTGTTCTATCGCCGATTTGCGCCAATGATTAATGAGCAAGCCTTTGGCGATGGTGATTAAGTAGGCGCGCGGCTCGCGTATGTCGTGAACACCGTTTGAAGCGATAACACGCATGAATGTATCGTGGGCATGATCCTCGGCCTGCAAGCGGCACTGTGCCCGCTTCTGCAACCAGCCGAGCAGCCAGGAATGATGCTCGCGATAAAGCTGGGTCAGCGCATCATTGGCAACTAATTCAGTCGTCATTGATAATGCCCGTCCATGGTTGAAACACTTGATTTGAACGCATAATACCGATTATTGATCATGATTCTCGTTGTCCTGCTTCGTTCTGTTGATTGCTGATTTGGCTGTCCTCGGACAATTTGAATTTTGAGCAAAAAACATTCCATGTATTTGCTGTCGCGTTTTACTCTTGAGTGCGCCTTGGATATTTGTTTAAAAAATCAATTTATTACAATATTTTTGGCATTAAAGCGAATTGGCCGTAGCAACGATTTTCTAGTCACAGCCGAAAAAAATTAATAACGAAAAAGTGTGCCATATCCCCTATTTTTTATTTAAAAATAGGGGATATGACGCAAATGTTGAGCGAGGTAGGATGCCGGTGAGGCACGAACCGCATCGTTCGAGATGGTTTTTCACGGTGAACCTGGCCGAGCGCCACGACAACCGCCTATTGATAGGACCGTAGGTGCGATTAGCGCAGCGTAATCGCACGCATATTCAATCATCGCCATCAACGACAGCATTAATATCGCCACACCAATTAGCGGGATAAATGCCTTTTGCCACATAGCGGTGAAACGTTGAATAAGGCCAGTCAATTACACGCTCAACATGACCCTGTTTTAATGGGTTTACATGCACATAATCCACATGCTTTTGGTAATCCAAATCATCGCGGATGCGATGTTCCCAGTCATGTCGTTGCCACTTGTGCCCTGTGGGTAAATGCCCCTTTCGCCATTTTTAATCCGTACCTTGGAGCGATATTCCGTGTTCGGCATCGCCCTCGAAAATCCGCTTTTTATTAGCCGCCACCGGTTGCTGAAATCGGTATCGTTTGGCGGTAATGTCCAAACACAATGTATGTGGTCAGGCAGTACAACCCAAGCATCAATATGAAACGGATATTTGGTCCGTACTTTGTTGACAGTCTGCCTTAATGGGTCGATGTTGCGGATAAGTAAATCGTTTTGATGTCTTTGCAGGAGATTTACCGTAAAAAGCCACGCTCCACCATTAATATAGGCGCGTCTATAATTGGACATGGATTTGGGAGTTTACCGGTGCGGCTAGCATAACTGGAGGCATATTTAACCTGCGTTGGCGACGATAAAAACATGCGTGCGATTACGCTGCGCTAATCGCACCTACGGTCCTGTTCACTCTCGATTCCTCCGATTTCCAAATTGACTCTCTTCATCATTTTTCGATGCTTTTCCAAAGATATGCGTCGTTTTTGCAACCAGCGGATGATACCGCTGATATAAAGCACCAACGGTGCGAAACCCATTGCACACCATAAAATACGGCCTGCAAGCCCGAGGGCTTCGCCGTTATGAAGCGGCCACAGCACATTGAAAAACGTTTCGCCGGCGGTAAACTGATTAGGGTCTTGTACGGACAATACCTTACCGCTGTACTGGTCAACCCACACTTTGCTGCGCGCCCAACGGTGGTTGGCTTCTCCTGGTTGCCGCTTGGTAATAATGTAAACACCCTCCTCACCGCCGGGCGTTTCCACTCGGCATAGTTTGGCTTCAGGGAACACTGTGTCGGCGATTGAAACGGCCTCCGCTATGGAAATTGACTGTGCATTAGTCATAACCTTAGATTTAACGCCGGGATCTTTTAAATGTTTTTCCTTGACAGCGGAAAAACCGCGTATCAACGGCTTGATATAATCCGCATAACTAAACGAAAACCCGGTAAAGGCGATAATCAGCAAAATAATTGAACTGTAAAACCCCGTAGTTTTATGCAGATCATAATAAAACCGCTCAGGACTTGCCCCCCGTTTAATAGTCACTGCTTTTTTGAATTTCCCCCAGCGCGGCCACCACAAATAAAGCCCGGTCAATGCGGAAATAAATAAAAACAAACCAAGAAAACAGATCGTATCGTTTCCGATTTGCCCGATCTCGACACCCAATTTACCTGTCAGCAAACTGGCATGGACTTCATAAATGAACGTCCACAAGGTTTGCCCCCAAAAGTACTCCGAAATTATTTTTCCGCTGTATGGATCAACCAAAACCTGGAACGGCGCGAATAATTGATCGGCGGTTTCTTCAGGCTTCGGATAACGCGCCCAGACGTAATCATTGCCATAGCCTGGCGCAAGAAGCGCCCATCTCCCTTGTCTTTGAGGATGAGCGGCTTTAACGATTTGCAGAATTTCATCAAGGGGAAGCGGTCGCGCATTGGCTTCCTGACGCACAGGCGGCAAACTGAACTCTTCCAGTTCAACATAGAAAACATTGCAAATCCCCGTTAGTCCGAGAATGACAAAGACAAAACCTATCGTAAGGGCGATATACAAATGCACCGTTAGCCAGAAATGACGGAAACGCCTCCATTTGAGGGGGGTATAAGAATGTTGATTCATTATTTTCGAAAGCCTCGGTGCAACGGAGTGATTGAAGTCTGCATATGGCCTATCCGAACCAGTCTAATATTCCACTCGTATCGAACCAATTGCTGTCAACGGCGCCCCCGGATAGACTCCAAACCGTGGCGCTACATTGGCATTCGGGTCGGTTGATTCAAAATATTCCTTGTCGAGCAGGTTGCGAATATTGAACGATGTCGTCACTCGCGTTGGCCCCACGTTCAGTTTATAGGCCGTAAATGCATCCATCCTTACATATCCGGGGAGCTGGAAGGTATTTTCAACATCGCCTTCCCGCTTGCTGGCCAGAACACCGCCTAAACCAACCGACCAGCCCTCTTGGGCGTCAAAGCCGTTGAAATCGTATTTCAGCCATAGACTGCCGGAATGCTCAGGTACGTTGTTCAAGCGCTTACCTTCATAGCCGTTTAGCACGCCATTCAAGGTCCGGTTGTCCTTGGTAATCCGTGCATCTGTAAAGGCATAGCTGCTAATAATGCTAAGGTTATCATTAAGGTGACCTGTTATATCCAACTCAATGCCTTGGCTGCGTTGTTGACCGATTGCCGCACTATCGTTGGGATCAGGCGTTGTTAGATCGGGGGTGAGCAGATTATCCCTAGTCAAGTGATAGTAAGCCAGTGTTGTCAATAAGCGTTGATCGAAGAAGGCGGTTTTAATTCCGGCTTCAAATTGCTCGCCTATCTGCGGTTTGAAAGGTTGATTGTTGCTCGAAATTCCGTTATTCGCGGCTAGAGAGGTTGTCCAGTTGCCGTAAACCCCCAGCCACTGCCACGGTTGATAGAGAATGCCAACTCGAGGATTGAAACCTTCATCTTTGCGAATCACGGAAGGTGTCGAGTTTTCCAAAGCATTATCAGACTCTGAAAAGGAACCGCCGCGGCCTCTGCCGGTTTCTATCCAATCGTAACGTCCACCGCCCATAATGTGCAGTTTATCCCACAAGGTGATGTGATCCTGAAAATAAACGCCATACCATTCGTCCTTGAATGTCGAGAAATTCCGGCCTATTTGTGTGGGTTCGACTGCCAATATTGCGTTACTGAAAACGGAGGGATCAATGCCGTAACTCGGACCCGGATTATGAATGTCAATGGCGAATGCCGGATTGGCGGTGTTGAAAAATCCCTGAATGTTGTACTGGGTAAATGAACGCAGATAGTCAAATCCGAGCAAAATGTCGTGCTTAGTACCTGCAAGCTGAAACTTGCCGGTCAAATCGAGATTGGTGGTGTAAGCCTCGTTGTCGTAGCGCTGAGCAAAGACGTTGCGTTGCAGAATACCGGTAGCTTCATTTAGGGCATTGCCGAAAGCCGGTGCGGGATTAAGGAAGGTTTCTCTACCATCGCCCCAACTGGCCAGGAAACGGTTATGAATTGCCCAATCGTCGTTGAAACGGTGATTAAGCTCCGTACCCAATTGAACTTTAGAAATACTATCGATAGGATCGTTAGGATCACCGCCAACCGAACGATTGAGCGGAATGTTTGCAGGGCGATTGCCGACAACAGGAATACCGAAATCGGCCTGGTAATCTTGATCGACACCTTCGACATTGACGGTGAAATCCGTCGCATCGGTAAGCCGCCAGGTCAGGCTTGGAGCAATCAGCACGCGATCATTGCTTACGAAGTCCCGGAACGACTCGTTATTTTGATAGGAACCCGTGAAGCGATACAGCAAGGACTTGTCATCGGTAACCGGACCGCTAGCATCCCATTCAGTACGATACAAATCATAGGAACCGAAGCGCTGTTCAAGTGAATAATACGGTATATCCAAGGGTTTTTTGGTGGTGACATTAATCAAACCGCCGGGCTCACTACGACCGAACAACACGGATGCAGGGCCTTTCAATACCTCAACACTTTCAAGATTGGCTGTGTCGAACTCGGAGCGAAAAGAGTTGGGAACAGCCATCAGGCCATTGCGATAGATTAAAGGGTTGCGAAAACCGCGAATAATGAAACCGGTGCCGGTACCCAAGGAAGACTGGGCGCGAACGCCACTGACGTTTTCCAAGGCATCTGTGATGCGTGCAGTTTTTTGATCGGACATGACGGCCCTAGGTACCACCTGAATCGACACAGGCGTTTCCATAATCGGCGTATCGGTTTTAGTGGCGGTAGAGCTGTTAGTGACTGTGTAGTCTTTGTTATAAGGATCATTCGGATCATCTTCCATCTTGCCAACCACTGTCATCGCTTTCAACGTGGTGACTGATTCGGCTTCAGGTCTGCCGGCAACTGTAATCACCGAGTTATCCACCACTTTGTAGTCAAGGTCGCTCTCGCCCAGTGCAATAGCGAGCGCTTGCCGAGCCGTGTATCTGCCCTTCACCGGAGCTGCGGTTAAACCTTTCACCGTTGAGTCGGCATAAAGCAGCTGGGTATGGGTCGATTCGGCCAGAGTGTTCAGCGTCGTGGATAGAGGCTGTGCGGGCAGGTCAAAGATATGAGTTTCGTCGTCGGCATAAGCATTTCCCATCAGCAGCGGAGCGATCAGGACGCCATGCCGGATTAATTTACAGATTTCAAGTCTGTGCTCAATACGCCCGGCATTGCTGGTAGCGATAGTCGGTAAGCTTTTAACCATGTTATTTTCCCTGTTTTGGTTTGAGTCAAGATTCAACGTTTTTAGTCGTCTTAACTTTAATAACAAAGCAAAGCCGTCGAACTGGTCATTTTTTGAAATTATTTTCTGATGTTGCGCAATGCATAGGAAGTCCATGAATGTGCTAGTACTCAGTCAGTCTTGTTCTGACGAGTAAAGTTTGCGGAGTATCCATGGCATGCGAATAGTGCGAATACCCTGAAGGGCACAAGTACCCATGGGGCATAAATGAATTCGCACCTACAATTTACCCGCCATAATTAAATTGACTGAGTACTAGGCGTATCCTATGTAAACAGGGACATTGTTGACGACTAAATTCTTAGTCGCAATGAGGGTATTACTCCTGCCGGCCACCTATTAAACTGTGTTATTTAACGTATAACTATGTCATATGACATAGTTAGTGTCTGAATGGAAATCAATTAATTCCGTACGCATCAATAGGTTATAATGTTTTGCCAACACGAAGATGTGTTGTCCTGACCCCGGTTTTGCCTTATTTCCGGCGAAAATCGGCCTGTAACCGCCTAAAAGCCAAAATCTTCATCCCTTGAACTCGCATGCGCACCGTCATTCAGCCTCAACTCAAATTCGGTGAGACCGATATTGCCGCCATTGTCATTGATCCTAAATCGCGCGATGACATTCCCCAATTACTGCGTGGACTGCAACACCTTTATACCGAGATCAGCTTGCGTCAGCAGGTATTTTCCATTCTGGAAGAGGTCATGCCCGAACGGGCAGGCGGAAAAGGCAAAGCCAGCAATAAAACAGGGCGGCCCGGTATGGAGCAGTGGAAGATACTGGTGTTGGGCGTACTGCGGTTAGGGCTTGATGTGGATTACGACCGGATTCAAGAGTTGGCCAACCAGCACAAGACGATCCGGCAGATGCTGGGGCATAGCGATTGGCTGGACGAGCACCGCTATGAACTGCAAACCATCCGGGACAATGTCAGTTTGTTCACGCCCGAGATTCTGGATCGCATCAACCAGGCAGTGGTGCATGCGGGACACCAGGCGTTAAAAAAAAAACGCCGAAGAACCGCTGAAAGCACGGGCTGATTCCTTTGTGGTCAAAACCCACGTGCATTTTCCCACCGATACCAACTTGCTGTGGGATGCCATCCGCAAAACGGTGCACACCTGCGCCGCACTCTGCGACGCCCTGAATTTGACCGAATGGCGCCAAAGCGCCTATCACTTGCGTTGTTTCAAGAAAAGTTACCGGCTGATTCAAAAGCTCAAGCATTCCACCTCGCAAGATGAAGCCAAACGTCAGGCCAAGCAAGAGCAAATCGAAGCCGCTTATCAGACCTACCTCGACCAAGCCCAAGTCTATGTGCAACGGGCATACGCCACTCGGCAGCGCCTGAACCAAGCGCATGGCATATCGGCAGCGATGTTGGCAGATCTCGATGCCTACCTGGCGCATGCCGAGCGGCAGATCGACCAGATTCGTCGTCGGGTCCTGCAAGGTGAAACCATTCCGCATGCCGAGAAAGTCTTTTCCATTTTTCAACCCCATACCGAATGGATCAGTAAAGGCAAGGCCGGCGTACCGGTCGAGTTGGGATTGAGGGTGGCTATCGTCGAAGATCAACACCGTTTTATCCTGCACCATCAGGTCATGGCAAAAACCACGGACGATCAAATCGCCGTGACCTTGGTCGAACAAACCCAAACCCGCTTTCCCGCGGCAAAAGCCATGAGCTTTGATAAGGGCTTTCACAGCCCAAGGAATCAAGCAGAGCTCAAACAACGCCTGGATAACGTGATATTGCCGAAAAAAGGCCGGCTATCGGAAGCCGACAAAGCCCGCGAATCCGCCCCGGAGTTTGTCCGCCTGCGCCGCCAACATTCAGCGGTTGAATCGGCGATCAATGCGCTGGGCGTTCATGGGTTGAACAAATGCCCCGATCATGGCATGGATGGTTTCAAGCGCTACGTGGCCCTCGCCATCGTGGCACGCAATATTCAGCGTTTGGGCGCCATGCTCCGCGAGCAAGAACAACAAGAAGCCGCTCGACGACGAGGCCCTTACAAAAAA
>SWCD01022872.1_pt1 | contig 62310 bp, 57 predicted proteins | sample 4693011 | NCBI WGS metagenome assembly SWCD01 (sample SAMN10267278, study PRJNA491770) | bioreactor metagenome | isolation source: DHS bioreactor inoculated with marine | place: Japan: Omine Ridge, Nankai Trough
TCAACCACTTCGCCACACTACGACGCGGGAAGCCGGTCCGACGTCCAATTTCGCTACAAGACAGCCCTTGATCACGAAGCGCATGGATGTTTCGGAAAATTTCCTCACGTGATTTCCGATGAGCAAGACGCGATCGCAGTAGATGATTGGCCGTGCTGATGTTTTCGGCATCTGACAATAGCGCCCGCCCGGTGGCGCGGCCATGCATATTCATCTGCTCTTCAATGGCCTGGCGCAGGTTCTGGACGAGATGGAAACGGTCTGCGACCTGCAGGGCTTGCGGTGCACCCTGACGTGCGGCCTTCGCATATCCGCCACAACGATCCCGACTGATGACTTCAATCTCAGGGTGCTGCCGCAGCCAGCTCGCACAGCTTTCAACGCTCCGATCCGGAAGAATATCAATTACGGTCTGCCGCTCGAGATCGACGATGATGGTTCCGTAAGTCTGCGACTTGCGCCAGCTCCAATCGTCGATGCCAATGACCGTTGGCGGCGGGGCGACGCTTTCCGCACACTTCTTGAGGTGTCGCAGCACCGTGTCATTGCTGACACCGACGCCTAAACGGCGCAAGAGCCGCTCGGCAGGCCGTCCACCCGTGGCGTGCCCCAGATGAACTACAATCTCATCAGCACGCGAAGTTCGACGTGCAAATGGACGCGCAATTGACGAGGTGTAGTCCGAAAAAGTCCGCCGCGGGCACGTGGAAGCGCGACATCGCCACCTGCAGACCCAGAGTGCGATTGTTACCTTGTCGCCAAGTGCAGGTAAATCCTGTAGCCGCCTTTGCCGCCACCCGTGACGACGCCGAGAATGCAAACCACAATCTGGGCAGATGCCTCTCGGTGCCAAAACACCGGATACAAGCCACCCGCCGGAATCACGTCGCTTAACGCCTTGAACCGAAACGTCGCTCCCGGGCGACCAGTGCTTTTTTGAAATCACGACTATCCCTCCCGAATGTTCCAAGCTCAGGATAGTTGCGCCACACAAATTGAGGCAGAACCGATTTAAGGGCAACGCGACACTGGGCAAGGGCAGAGGGGGTTCACGCTGCGCGACTGGCAAGACTGGCTGGACGCCTTGGAGCTCTGGATGACCGGCTGCTGCGCGGTCCGGAAGGCTGGCGGCATCGGCTCGCTCTTATCGAGGCGGCGGATCTTAGCTGGTTCGCAGGAGATCGTGTGAGCCCCGATCGGCTGGCGCTTTGGTTATCCATGCGTTTGTCTGGAGTGCAGGATGACTCGGAAGCACTGGCCCGTGCCGGATGGGCCGTGCGACGCCTGACAGGTGGTCCGGAGCCAATGGTAGATTTGGCGGCCTTCCTGGATCGGCGTGATCCTGAGAAATTCGAGGACAATGCCGAGCGCTTTGACGAGCGTGTAGGGAGCTGGCTGGACGTGATGACAGCCGCGGTTGACCTCCACCCGATCACGCGCGCTTGCATGGGGTTTCAGCTCTGGAGTCTGGCTGGCCTCGGCCGATATGGAGACCGGATTGAGGCCGCTGTGACTGCTGGCAGGATCGCGGCCAGCGACGGCAATGGAGCCATCTTTGCGCCGCTGGCCATGGGCGGGGCAGGGGGCTTACGTGCGTCCGGCCGTCCAGCTGAAAGATTGGCCCGCTGGCTGGATGAGATGGAAACTGGTTGCCTGACCGCGATGCGACATCTCGACGATCTCGAAGCATGGTCAACGCGGGCGGAAGCTGAGACGGCCGCGCTCTCGGGTAAAACCTCGCCAAACTTGCTTGCGGCCCTGACCGAATGGCCCCTCGTTTCCGCTCCTATGGCCCAAACCTTGACCGGTGCCAGTCGGGCAGCGGTTCAGCGCAACCTCGCATGGATGGAAGCGCGAGGCCTCATCCGGGAAGTGACCGGGCAGGGGCGGTTTCGGATGTGGCAAGCAGCGACCTGAAGGTGATCCAGAACACGCATAAGCACGCATATGTTAAGTTGGCTCTTGGCCAAGAGTGCGCATGACTCGGGCGCACCTGGGACGAATACTTCTCGGGCGAAAGCGGCGCGCCTAAGACCCGCAGCAAGAGTTAAGTCCGCTATCCGCGTCGGACCCGGGGTCATGCCAGCCAAGTTCGCAGAACGTCAGAAGGCCGCAAGCATGTGGACTAGGCCTTTTTCGATGTTCTTCCACGGCTTCTTGCCCACGGTATGTAAGAACCAACATCTGGTACCGCAGATATTTTTCGTAAAGAACTGCATGAAGCGACAACAGATTTTGTGACCCACAGGCCTGGATCAAGGACTTATGGAACTCCCAGTCATATCGGAATCAGGATCGGAGCGACCACGCCCTGCGCCAATGGCTGCGGGAACTGGCGAATAAACGTCGCCGGTTCGGATATCGTAGTTAGGGCATCCTTTTGGCCAGAGAGGGTTTTGAAGTGAACCATTAGAAGCTTTTCCGTCTCTATCGCGAGGAAGGGCTGGCCGTGCGCCGCAGGTGATCACGCAAACGCGCACTGGGTACGCGCAGGCCCATCCTAGTGCCGGATCGCGCCAATCAGCGTTGGTCGTTGGACTTCGTGTCCGATGCCTTTGCTAATGGCCAAAGGTTCCGTGTGTTGTGCATCGTGGATGACTGCACGCGCGAAGCCTTGGCGGCCACTGTGGTGGATCGCTCACTGTCAGGTGAGCGGATGATCCGCGAACTGGATGACCTGATCGGGAGGCTGGGTCAGTTGACTTTCTGACCCACGATCAGATCAAAGCGATGACAACGGCCGACCGTATCGTCAACCTCGGCACTCGTCAGGGGTATGTTACCCCCTGGATCACGACGTCAGCGGAAAAGCGCCCTTAGGGGTGCCACAGCCTCTTGCCAGCTGTCACGCGCTTCTAGCCGGTCGATCCAACTCGCAACTCCTGGGTACTGGTCCAGTAAAATCCCCGCTTGATCGCGATACATGAAGGTGGTCGCAAGATAGAAGTCGGCAAGGCTGAGTGCGCCTGCGATCCAGTCCTTGCCGTCGAGTCCGGTTTCCAGAACGGCAAGGAACTGATCTGTGGCTTTTCGTTCCGCTTCGACCACAGTCGGATCGGGATCGCCCATGCCGAATTTCTCTTTGAGAAACAGCTCAAAGGACAATTTCTGCATCGCCGGGCCAAGGTGGATCGCTTGCCACCAGGTCCATTGATCGACGAGGGACCGCGCCTTGCGGCCCTCAGGATAGAGGCCCGCCTCGGGCCGAAGCCCCGCCAGATAGGCACAAATTGCCCGGGATTCCCAAAGCACGAAATTCCCGTCCTCCAAAACGGGCACCTTTGCATTGGGATTGCGAGCGAGAAATTCCGCCGCGCGGTTGTCCCCGGCCCGGATGTCGACCTGGACGATTTCGAGGTCCACGCCCAGTTCGTGTGCCACCGCCCGCACACGCAGCGCATTGGGCGAGAAATTCGCGTTGTAGAGTTTCATGATTTTGTCCGCCTCTATAGTTACTGCGGCGCCCGAAGAAGCACCGCCCGGTTTTCGGTCAGGAAATCGGTAACCGACTGTCCGGACTTGCCGGTGAGCGTCTTGAGATCGTCGCTGGCCACATCAAGGTAGCCTTCGGCGATTGCCTGGTCGAAAGAGACGAAAACACGCGCCATGAACTCGGGCAGGCCATTTGCGATCATCGCCTGCACCATGTCTTCGGCCGGCATCGGAACGTAGGGGATGTCCTTGCCGGCGATGTCCGACAAAAGCGCCGCGATATCGGCCTGGCCGGTGGATTCGGGCCCGGTGATGTCCAGGACCTCGCGGTCGGTCGCATTCATCAGCGCGGCAGCGGCGGCGCGGGCGCAGTCGGCGCGCGTGACGTAACTCGCCCGTCCGTCCCCTGCCGCGGCAAAGAGCTGCCCCATGTCGATCGCCTGCGGTCCGCTCACAAGCAACAGATCCGTGTAAAGGTTGTTGCGAAGGATCGTGTAGCTGGCGCCGCTTTGCTCGATCAGCTTCTCGGTGTTCTGATGATCCTTGCTGAAAGTGATGGGGCTTTCGGGTACCGGGCTGGCAAGCGAGGTATAGACGATGTGGTCGATACCCGCCTCGCGTGCGGCGGTGATCGCATTGGAATGAGCCGCGAGCCGTTTGCCCGGCTCCAGATCGTCGGTGGAGATGATCAGGATCCGCTTGCCGCCCGCGATGGCCGGACCCAGTGTTTCGGGCGCGTTGAAATCGCCTTGGCGAACATCCACCCCCTTGTCCCTGAACTCGGCGAGTTTGTCGGCGTTGCGCGTGACCGCGATGATCGGACCGGCGCCCGCCTCGATCAGTTGATCGATTACCTGGCGTCCAAGCTGGCCGGAGGCGCCTGTGACGATAAATGGTCCGTTCTGAAAGCTTGCCATGGGCGTATTCCTGTTCTTTGAGAGAGAGTCAGCCGTGGATGTGAACCTGCGCGGGGTTGGCCAGCTTGCCGCGGGCGAAGTCCCAGCTCGTTGTCAGGATTTTGATCATGACGTCGACCTCTGACCCATCGCGCGGCGCAAAGGCCATGACGGCATTTGCCGGGATGTGTCCGGCCGACGCCATCGGGTGCGGTTCGCCCCATCCCTTGGCGATGAGTTCATCGACCGCCGCCAGCGGCAGCATCATGTGCGACGAACCGTCATAGGAGGGATGCACATGGGCAAATTCGCGTCCGATCATGAAGGCTTCACGCGGGCCGCAGGCATGCGCCACCGGCAAGACCAGTGCTTCGGCGCCGGGCACCGAGATGCCCGACCGGCAGCGCTCGACGAAGGGCAGGGCGAAGGCCTTCTCCTTGAAAAATGCGTGGATCTCTGCCGAGGAGTTCTGCGACACCTGCTCATGCGGGGCGCAATCGGTGGTGTCGGGGCGCGGGCCCTGCCGCGGGGGAAGTTCGAAGCTCATGGTTGGTCCTATCCAAATCTGAACGCGCTTTCGACCGCGCCCAACACGTGATCCTCGAGGGTCTTCTCCCCCCGATCCGCAAGCGCAGCCCCGGCCACGACGTGCAACGGGATCAGATGTTCCTCGCGCGGATTGGCATCGCGTGCGCCGGGCGCCTGATCCCACTCGGCCAGCATGGCATGGCGCACTGCGGGGTCTTCATGGGTCACCGCACTCGTGAGCCATCGGTCAAAGTCTCCGCCGTTCACCGGGCCGTCCGGTCCGCCCCTCATCGCCCGCATCATCTTGCCCATGTTATGATAGGTATTGCCGGATCCGATGATCAGCACCCCTTCGTCGCGCAAGGGCGCCAACGCGCGACCGACGGCAAGATGCGCCTCGGGGTCGAGATCGTCGCGCAGGCTCAATTGGACGGTGGGGATGTCGGCCTCAGGAAAAGCCACCTTTAGTGGAACGAATACCCCGTGATCGAAGCCACGCGCAGCATCGGCCCCGGTTTGGAATCCCGCGTCTTCTAAAAGTGCGCGTACGCGGGTCGCCAGCGCGGGCTCGCCCGGCGCGGGCCAGGTTAGCTGATAGGTATGCTGCGGAAATCCCTGATAGTCGAACAGCAGAGGCGGGGCGGGGTTGGTCTGCAAGGTAAAGACCCGCTCTTCCCAATGGCCCGAGATCACGAGGAGCGCCTTGGGCCTTGCCGGCAGGCTCGCAGGCAAGTCCTCAAGGAATTTGCGGTGCCGATCCCAGGCGTCAGGCGGGTTCCAGTCCATGAAGAAACAGGGGCCACCCCCATGGGGAACAAACAATGTCGGCTGCTTTTCAGTCATGTTGTCGTCCTTTTAAACCCAAGTCCGAGGCTATGGGCACCCCCGTGGCAACTCCGCAGCAGATCAGATTGGCGCTGCCGGAACTGCCGGTGCATAGGCCGACTTGACCGCACGCACGCGATTGGCGGTCAGCCACGAGACGATCAGGAGTACCCAGGTCGCCAGAGCCGGCGACCAACCCGGATCGCCTGCGCCCACATGGGCCCCGAAGGCGAGCACCAGATGCCAGAACATTGCCGCATAGGCCCAATCTGCCAGCACCGCCGAAGGGCGCCAGAGGATCACAACGGCACCGACGATCTTCAAAATTGCGAGTGGCCAGATGATGTATGTGGGATAGCCCAACACCTCGCGATACATGCCCGCGACCATGTCGTGGGATGAGATGTAGAAGGCCGCCGCACCCAGATAGACCAATGCCACAAGGCCGGTCGCGATCCAGTAGACATATTTTGCCACGTTGTCACTCACTGCCGCTCTCCCGGTTTTCGGCGGGTTGTTAGGCTGCCGTTTTCCATATAGTATCATTAGGTGCCTTGCTTCATCAGTTAAAGTAGGCACTTAAAAGTAACTTACTTTCGTGGGCTGCGAGGGCTATCCACAATGAAAAGCGTCCAACCAGCTTCCTGCCCGATGGAGGCGCTGCTGCGTGTCATCACGGGACCTTGGACGATTTATATCCTTTGGGTTCTGTCCGAACAGGGTCCACAGCGTTTCGGCGCGACCAAACGGCTGGTGCCTGGAATTTCCACCCGGGTCCTGACTGAGAGGCTGAGAATGCTGGAACATGCCGGCGTGGTCTGGCGCGAGCAGGCCATGACCATCCCGCCCGCTGTCACATACGGGCTGACTGAACGCGGCGCGGAGCTGCGCGGTGTGCTGGACACCCTTGGATCCATTGCACGCCGCTGGGAGGCGGAGGGTGCTTTCGACGGGACGGCACGCTCGGCGGAATGATGACGTCCGTCCTGTTCGCGGAATAATCCCGCGCCAGAAAGCACCGCGAACGGAGCACGGCCCGAAGCTCATGACGAATTGAAAGCCGCGTTGGGTATGCCTGACAGGCGGCACTCACTCCGAACGATCCGCCCAGGTTTGCGGCTTGCCGCCACATAAAAATCAATTTACTGTACCGACTAGACGGTACAGTCAAGTTTGAAATCCCGCAATGCTGCACAGGACAGGAAGAGCGAGATGCGCGAGAGAAAAATGGCCGAGGTTTTGTTCGGCGCGCGGGAGGTCTTCTTCCGGTGCGGTTATGAAGGCGCCACCGTCGATGCCATTGCCGCCGAAGGGAAAGTGTCGAAGGCAACAATGTATTCGTATTTCCCGACCAAGGAGCAGCTGTTTCTGAGCGTCGTGGAATCCGAATGCGGTCGGCTTGCGGAAGAGATCCTCCGACCCTTGTCCGCAGGTCCCGAGCCGCGCGCCCAGTTGGAAAAACTTGCCCTGCGCATGATCGATCTCGTTCTGGACGAAACCTACATCCGCCTTCTGCGGACGTGTATCGGTGCCACCGAGATGCTTCCCGAGGTCGGGGAGGTGTATTTTCGTGCCGGACCGAAACGGGCACGCGAACTCATCAGTAAAGTTCTGGAACGCCTTTCCCGGGAAGGCGCGCTTGAGATCGACAACCCCCCGCGTGTTGCGGATCACTTCATACATCTTTGCGTTTCTGGACTGTTGATGCCACGCCTGCTGGCCGTGCAAAGAACAGTCGAGCGGGACAAGCATGCGGCCGATGCAGTCACTGCATTCCTGCGACTCTACGGGAGCGGACATAGAGTAGAGCTCTGAACTGACCTTGCTTTCCGACAACGGGGCAGTGCTCCAAATCTCTCAATAAAATTGCCGAATGGACAGTGAATAATGACCATACAATCCAAAATGCAGGCAAAGAATGCGTCACCAAGGATCCTCGGCGCTGCGCGGGCAATTGCGCACAGAGAGGGCGCGGGAAAGATTACGATCGACGCCGTCGCGCGTGAGGCCGATCTCAGTAAAGGCGGGGTCTTATACAATTTTCCGACCAAGAGAGCGCTTCTTGCCGGGCTGCTTGATGAGATGCTCGCAGAACATCACGAACGCCTGGCATCAGTCCCGGAAGATCGCAGATCCCGCACCCTGCGTGGGCACCTGGAAGCAATCGTGCAAGCCAGAGCCGTCGATGACGACCTCTCGATGGCGATTCTCGCGGCTGCCGCGTCAGATCCGCGGCTGCTCGATCCGCTACGGGCTGAACTGACCGGCGACCTTGAGCGTATCCTGTCCGACACACAAGACACTCCGGGTGCTATGGTTGTCGTCCTAGCGATCCAGGGACTTCGGTTCCAGAAACTTCTGGGCCTTCCCGACGGTGGCGCGGATCTCAGGGGACGCGTCATCGAGCAATTGAGGGCCATGATTAATGAACTCGAATAGAGAGACACGAAGTTTGAAGCGGATCGTTTTTGTTATTGCGGTAGCGGCCGTGTCGGCCGTTGCCGTCCCGTTTGTTTCGCCGTTCCTGACCGATGTGCTGGCCCAGACCGCGACGGACACCCTGGAGGCAGAAGTCGATACAAGGCCTGCAGCGAACGTGGAGCGACCAGTCACGGTCGAAGTGACCCGTGCGCTCAATCGCGTCGTAAGTCAGTCTCGCAGCGTTGCAGGCCGCGTCGAACCTGCTCGAACGGTGGACCTTGCGTTTCAGATACCCGGGCAGATCATTCGCCTTGAGGTTGAGCCCGGCGACACGATTCGCGAGGGCGAGGTGATCGCGGAGCTCGACCAAATCGATTTCGAACTCGCCGTCGACCGGGCTCAGGCGTCCTACGACCTGGCGAATTCCGAACTCGCGCGCGCCTCGGACCTCGCCGATCGTGGCGTGGCGTCCGACGCGCGCCTCGACACGGCCCGCGCGCAGTTCGTCCAGGCAGAAGTCGCGCTCCGCGAGGCAGAGCGGCGCCTGTCCCAAACGAAAATCGTCGCGCCATTCGACGCGATTGTGGCGCGCACCTTCGTTGAAGAATATGTCAACGTCACGTCGGCCGCGCCTGTCGCGCGTCTACAGGATGTCAGCGAGATGCGGCTCGTGATCTCCCTGCCAGAGGAACTTGCGGCCATTGCGCGGTCGGCACCCGATGCCTTCGAGATCGTTGCAACTTTTCCGGCTGTTCCGGGTTACACCGCGCCTCTGGTGCTTCGCTCGTTTGCGACCGATGCCGACCGGACGGCGCAGACCTACGACGTGGAATTTGCGATCACGGGTGATATCGACCCGCGTCTTCTGCCCGGGATGACTGCGGATGTGCGCATCTCCATTGCCGCAGAAGCAGATCGCCCGCAATCCGTGATCGTTCCGGTTTCGGCGGTGGATACGACGAGCCGAACCGAACCGTCCATCTGGATCTACGAAGAAACGTCCGGCCAGGTCGCGCGCAGGGCGGTCCGTTTGGGTCTTCCGATCAGCAATGAGATTGTCGTTCTGGATGGCCTGAAGGGCAACGAATTGGTTGTTTCCGGCGGCTGGTGGCGGCTCAGGGACAATCAGACCGTGACAGTTTCGGGGCTCTGATCCCGTTCTTTTTGACAGGACAAGAATAGAACCATGGCACTCAGCATCTCACGAGCGAGCATCGAGCGTCCTGTGGCGGTCTGGCTCACCATCATCTTTTGTCTCCTCGGCGGCTATTGGGGGCTGAACACGGTCGGTCGACTTGAAGACCCGAGCTTCACGCTCAAAACGGCGCTCATCTTCGTGCCGTATCCCGGCGCCACGGCTCTGGAGGTTGAAGAGGAGGTCGCCGACGTCGTCGAAAATGCGCTGCAGCAAATGAAGCAGCTCGACCGGGTGGAATCGAAGTCGATGCCGGGCATGGCGCAGATCACCGTCGAGATCGAGATGACCTATGGCCCGGACGAGATCCCGCAGGTTTGGGACGAAATGCGCCGCCGCATCAGCGACGTGGAGGGGGACCTTCCCGCAGGAGCGCGACCGCCCATCATCAATGACGATTTCGGCGACGTCTATGGCATGTTCTATGCGGTAACGACCGAAGGTCTGAGCCCATCGGAGCAGAGGGATTTGGCCACGACGCTCCGGCTCGGACTGGTCACTGTCGATGGCGTCGCCAAGGTCGAGGTTCAGGGCCTCTCCGAAGAGGTAATCACCATCTCGATCCCGTCTGCACGCCTCGAGATGCTGGGCCTTCCGCCGACCCAGATCCTGGGCATTCTCGCAGACGAAAACCAGGTGTTCACCAACGGCGAGATCACCGAGGGCCCTGCCCGGATCGGCCTATCGGTTCCGCCGGGCTATATTAGCCCCGAAGGGATAGAGGAGCTGCGGCTGGGCACGGCCGGAAATGTCGGCCAGATCGCTGTCAGCGACATCGCCAGCGTGACCCGCGAGGCGGCCGAACAGCCTAGCCAGATCATCCGGCAGAACGGCACGGCGGCATTTACCTTTGGCGTTTCCGCGTTGACGGACCAAAACGTGGTCGAAGTCGGTCAGGCGGTTTCAGCACGGCTTCAACGGCTCAAGTTGGGGCTTTCTGAAGGTGTCGAGATCATACCGATCTACGAGCAGCATGTCGTGGTGGACGAATCCGTTTCAAGCTTTCTCGTCAGCCTCGGACAGTCGGTCGCGATCGTGGTCGGTGCGCTGATGCTGACCATGGGTTGGCGCGCAGGCCTCGTGGTGGGCTCGACCCTCGGGCTCACCGTTTTCTCCACACTGTTCTTCATGTCAGTGTTCGGGATACAGATGGAGCGGATCAGCCTGGGCGCCCTGATCATCGCGATGGGGATGCTGGTCGACAACGCCATCGTCATCACAGAAGGGATGGTGATCGGCATGGCGCGAGGAAAAAGCGCGGAAGACGCTGCTGCCGAGACCGAAAGCGCCACGTCAATCCCCTTGCTGGGGGCGACCGTTATCGGGATCATGGCGTTTTCCGGTATCGGGCTGTCGCCTGACGCCACGGGCGAGTTTCTGTTTTCGCTTTTCGCGGTGATCGCCATCTCGCTGCTAACAAGCTGGGTCCTGGCAGTCACGGTGACGCCGTATCTCGGCAAGCTGCTGCTCAAGGCCCCCAAAAACATTTCGGATAATCCCTACAAGGGCGTGTTCTACGCGACATATCGCGGGATTTTGTGGATGGCGCTGCGCGTCCGCATTCCGGTTGTTCTGACGATCATTGGCATCACCGTTTGGTCCGTTATGGCTTTCGGACAGGTCAAGCAGGCCTTCTTCCCCGCCTCGAACACGCCGATTTTCTACGTTGAGTTCCAGATGCCGCAGGGAACCGATATCAACACGACCGACGAAGAGATGCAGCGGCTCGAGCGGATTCTCATGGATGAGGATGCCGTAACCGGGGTAACGGCCCTCGTCGGGCGCGGGGCAAGCCGATTCATGCTGACATACAACCCCGAGCAGGCGGATGCCAGCTATGGCCAACTCATCGTCCGGGTTGCGGACGCCGCAACGATCGCGACGATCGCGAGCAGACTTAACCAGGACTTGCCCGCCGAATTCCCCCACGCTCTGATCCGTGTCGAAGATATCGTGTTCGGACCGCCCTCCGGTGCCGATGTTGCAGTTCGTTTTTCGGGACCCGATCCGGTCATCCTGCGCCAGCTCGCGGATGATGCGATGAGGATTTACGAGGAGGCAGGAACCATCACCAATCCGCGCACCAATTGGCGGCAGCGTGAGATCCTCGTCGAACCCATCGTCGATGAGGCACGAATGCGGCTGGCTGGCGCAACGCGCGGAGCGATCGCGGATACCATCCGCTATGGAACGTCCGGACTGCGCGTTGGCGACCTACGCGAGGACGACGTGTTGATTCCGATCCATCTCCGGCTTCCCGAGAGCGAACGCGACGGAGTTGACCGCCTTCGTGACCTATCGGTGTGGTCCGATGGGGCAGGGTCCTATGTACCCATGGCCAACCTTGTCGAAAGGTTCGATCCCCGTCTTGTCGAGGCACTCATTCACAGGCGCGACCGAGAGCGGACAATCGCCGCCCTCGGCGGTGCCCGCAGCGATCTCACCGCGGATGAGGCATTCCGAAGCGTCCGCACCGAGATCGAATCCATCCCGCTTCCCGACGGTTATGCAATGGAATGGGGCGGCGAATTCGAAAGTGCGCAGATGGCTCAGGAGTCGCTTGGCAAGCAGCTTCCCCTGGGCTTCCTGGTCATGTTGACGATTTCGATTTTGATGTTCAACAAAGTCCGCCAACCGCTGATCCTGTGGCTCGTGGTGCCAATGTCCGTGACGGGCATGGTCCTGGGGTTGCTGTTCACCGGTCTGCCCTTCACATTTACGGCCCTGCTCGGCTTCCTGTCGCTTTCGGGAATGTTGATGAAGAACGCAATCGTTCTCATCGAAGAGATCGACTTTCTACGTGCACAGGGTGTGCCCGATTACAAGGCGGTGATCGACGGCTCAGTCAGCCGTCTTCGCCCTGTGGTGCTCGCCGCCGGCACGACGATCTTTGGCATGATTCCGCTTCTGCCCGATGCGTTTTTTGCCTCGATGGCGGTGACGATCATGGGCGGCCTCGCCTTTGCTTCGGTCCTGACGCTCGTCGCGGTTCCGGTGCTCTATGCGCTTCTGTTCCGGATACGGCCACCGAAACGGGACGCACAGTCGGACGGCCTAGCGGCGACCGCCTGACACAACGATCCTCCCTAAAATAGGATTTCGAGCCAATTTGAGGATAGCGGAATGGCCCAGAAAAAACAAAACCGGAGTGGATCGTCGCGAAGCTCCGGGAGTCCGACGATCCCAGGGCGCCTCGTGCGGTGTCCTATGGGACAAGCAGGTGGTGCGCCAGCGGCTGGCAGACTGCCAGACGAGGATCGCGGCGGGACGGCAGCTGGTCTATCATGCCGCAGGTCTGGACGCGGCGGGCCACGATTGCGTGCAAGAGGTCTCGATGGTCAAGGCCTATTGCGGCGAACTGGTAAACAGCGTGCTCTACGACTGCGTCCAGTTTCACGGCGGCATGGGCTATATGCGCGAAACCCCGGTTGAACGCATGTCGCGCGACGCCCGTGTTCAGGCCATCGGCGGCGGTGCGAGCGAGGTCATGCTGGAAGAAGTCGCCAAGCGCATGTGAGCTTCCCTATCCAGCAAATCAACGATCTACAGAAACAAGGACGAAACAGATGAATTTGGAAGCCACTCAACGCCAACCGGTCGCAAGACTGACCCGAGAGATCTCAATAATACTCATCGGCACAATACTTCTGACACTATCCGCCAAAATCGCGGTGCCGTTCTACCCGGTACCGATGTCAACACAAACCCTGGTGGTCTTGGGTCTCGGCCTTTTCCTGGGGCCGGTGCGCAGTAGTCTAGTTGTCGCTGCGTACCTTCTGGAAGGTCTGTTTGGCCTGCCGGTTTTCGCTGGCACGCCTCCCGCACCGGCGGGTCTGGCCTATTTTGCGGGTCCCACTGGCGGATTCTTGATTGGGTTTGCGCTCGCGGCGGCGGCTGCAGGATGGATGGTTCAAAAGCTGGCAGGGCTTCCGCCTTCAATCAGAGCATCTGTAGCGGTCCTCTCCGGTTCGATACTTATGTATTGCGCAGGGCTATTCTGGTTGGGTGGCTTTGTCGGCTATGGCGAAAAATTGCTGAACGCCGGGCTTTACCCGTTCCTGCTTGGAGACCTGACGAAGGCAGCAATTGCTGTAGTGCTGTATACAGGTTTCCATAATCGGGGTCACGCTTGACTGCTGGGCTTTGTTGCCTTGTTCCAGCGCCGGTTCTGACCGGCGCTGGACGCCAGCCCGAGGCTTCCAAAGCTATGCAAAGCAAAAGGCGGCTTTGCAAGTCCCAGACTTTTCACTGTCAGAAAGTGGTCGTATTCAATGACAAAACGCAGCATGTTTCACACAGAGCCGGAACCGTGTCGCGCGCGTGCAGAACAGGTGGCCGAGGGAATCCTGAGGATCGTTGCGAGCAATCCCGGGAAGATGACCTATCACGGGACGAACAGCTACATCATTGATACACCTGACGGTCGGTTCATTCTCGATCCGGGTCCAGCAGAAGACAGTGCACATTTCGAAGCAATTGTCGAGAATCTGGGAGGCAACCCGGCCGGAATTCTAGTGTCACACCACCATTCCGATCATTTCGGTGCCGTGCCGGGATTGCGCGAACGGACAGGTCTGCCCGTTTATGTTTCGCGTGCCTTTCCAGACGATGCATTTCAACCCGACGGGTTTTTGGAAGACGGGCAAAGGATTGCCGGTCTTACTGTCCTTCACACACCCGGTCACGCGAGCGATCACCTCTGCTTTGCGAGGCTGGATGGAGTGTTATTCACGGGCGACCACGTGATGAGTTGGAACAGTTCGATCGTCAGCCCCCCTGACGGCAACATGCGTGATTACTGCGACCAGCTTCAACGGCTTATTGATCGCGACGATAGGATCTGCCTGCCGGGTCACGGGCCCGTACTCCAGGATCCGCGCCCTTACATCGAACGGTTACTTGCCAACCGGATGCGCCGCGAGACCCAGATCCTCAAGCATCTCCTAAATACTTCCGATACAGTCCAGAATATCGCCGCTTCAGTCTACAAGAAATCTGACCCGCATATTGCAATGGCCGCCGAAAGGAATGTTGTGGCTCATTTACAGAAACTTCTTTCTGAATCGCGAGTGGCTCAGGAAGAAGGGATCTGGAGGGTAAATTAACATAAACTTCATTATGCGCCTTTATATTTTGTGTTTCGATGGTATATTGTTGGATGTTTGCTCGCCTTCCGGCGCTCTTCGCAGTTTTGCCTAGGCCGATCACGGGGTGTCTCCATCGCTCTCTGCCTCGAAGATGCGTGACCGGACGTCTGCGTTCAATTTCTGCAGTGGCTCACGAAAAGCTTTTTCGATGCGCACCATCGCATCTGTCATGAACTCGATCATGGAAGGCCAGTCATTGCGTTCGAACATATCGGCCTCGGTCTCACACTTGATACGGCATGCCCGCCGATGATCGAGGCGCTCCCATACCAGCGAACCCTCAAATGCCTCCTCCAGTGATTTACGCTGCGCAAGAAGCTGATCGAAGACATACTTGTTCTCTGCGTGATCCCCCCGGTCGATATAGATCTCCGCACGGCCGTATTTGCCAGACGCAGAGAAATTAAATCCCACGCCACGCATGCCTGACCCAGCACCGATCCAGTTAGCAACACCGGCGGAAATATTGTCGTAGAGGCGCGATTTGGTCTGCATTATGCGGATTACCTCGCTCCAGAACTCACGGCGTATTGCGCTGCGCGCTGCTTCAGCGGACGACGTTTGCACCTCATCTTGGGCTTTATCCGCGAGGCCAATCACAAAGTCCTGCGTGTCCTTCACAGGGATGATCTGCTCGACATTCAGGAAGAGATCATCCGCCATCGACCAAGGCGTGACCTTGAAGCACTGAACTTGTAGCTTAAAATTCATCAACCATAGAACAGTCGACGTTACCTCTTTCCGGAAGTTTGCCGCGATCAGCATAATTCTTTGCGACACGCTGCGATTTAGAGTGACCTCGGACAGATCGGCGACTTCGAGAAAATCGGCAATCAACTCGCCGGCTACACCCTGCTGCCCTGTTCTCGTCAGGTGCTCTTGATAAATGCCGCAGATGCTTTCGGTTTTCAGACCTGCGCAGTAGGAGGCGTACTTCAGGGCCTGCCAGGTGACGTCCTTACCTGTATCGTCGAGCTTGTTCTCGATGATGACCAAGCGGCCCTTCTTGTCCAAAGCCAATAGATCGAGGCGTTCCTGTGTGTCAGAAAATCCCGCGAATTCTTTCTGAATAATTAGCAGGTCTTCGCCCAGACAGGATGGATATTTTGCAATCCACTCCTGCAGATTCTGGCGTTCCTTGAAGCCTAATTCTAGAAAGCTGCGTGCCTTGAGTGGCTTGATCGAGTTGTCATCTTTATCAATACGAAACATTCGCCTTACCCCTCACCATTTCGCACATAGGTCACGTAGAAGCCCTTGATAATTCGGTGCTCTTGCAAACGGTCCCCAAGTGAAAACCCATCCTTTCTGATGGGTGCTTGGAAAATATCGAGGCCGCGATCCAGCACGATTTTCCAGCCGGTGTCGGTGACGATATCGCGCGCATGCGCGGTCCCTGTGCCATCAAAGGCCCATGTGAACGCAACGCCAGAGCCGACGCAGGCGTCTGCGATTGAATCCAGCAATTCACGTTGTTTCGCGACGTTACCATCATCAGGACCGGTTACGAGATGAACACTGATCTGGTCCTCGGGCGACTTGCGCCGAATGACCATTTCGACGAATTCCATCATGTTTCGGATCTGGTAGAAGAACCGCACATAGGGGTCCGTCACGATAATCTTGGATGCGCCCGCAATGTATGGGCCAAAGAGGCGATCGTAACTGATCCCCTTGCGATCCTCAGTGAAGACGTGATGTCCTTCTTCCAGAGCAGGTTTTACGTCTGTCTTGGCCGCAAGAAAGGGCTCTGCCGCGGTGCCGGAAGCTGATCCCGCTCCACCAGCGTCCGAAGCGACATCGCCACCATCAGTCGGCGTCTCGGTCTGTTCCTGTTCCTTGGGATCCAGCGCTGGCTTGAGATGGTAGAACTGCGGGTATTCTTCTTCCTCGACCGTTGTTACACGCCGCTTGGTGCCGTCGGATCCGAGGTAGTAAAAATCGACCTCGGGATAGGTGCTGTCGATGCGAGCTAGCTGGTCTTTCACGCGCTTGCGGCTTTCCATGGCAAGCCGAAGTAGTTCTTCGACATCTTCCGCTGTCTCGCCGCCATTTGGGAAGATCAGCTTTAGAAGCCCGGACATGGTCTTGTAGATCGCATCCCGATCTCGCGTCGAAATCTTCTCGCTGATTTTGAAGTGCTGGTCCGGCCGGTGCGAGAAATCCTCCTGGCGTAGGTGACGCAAGATTTCGGCAAGATAGTCAACGATGAAGCCGTAACCCTTGGTGAACATCTCGCCGCGGATAACGTCGATTTCCCAACCAGGCAGATAGGCATGCAGGCGGTCGATGAAGGCCGAGTCGTGGAACTGCGGCGGCAGGGCCTCAAAGAGGTCGCTGTTTTTTAGCATGAAAGGCACGTTGTGGTCAGTGTTGCCGACGAAGGCGAAACTGGCCTCCGCCCCCATGGGATTCACGCCCCTAGAGAAGGTTTTGTTGGCCATGTAGTTTTTCATGATGTCGACGAGAGCCTTGTTCGCCGTCTTTTCCCGGCCAGCGAACTCGTCGAAAGCCACGACATCCCAGTAGCCGACAAGGCCAATGCGCCCGTTCGAGTTGTTCACGAAGAGCTTCGGGATCGTCACCTCGCCACCCGAGATCAGCTGACCGTGCGGCGAAAACTCCGAATAGATATGCGACTTGCCCGTCCCCTTGGGGCCAAGCTCGATGATGTTATAGTTCCGTTCCACGAAGGGGATCAGGCGCATCAACTGCAAGAGCTTCGCCCGACGCCCGAAGGCCTCCGGGTTAAAACCGATGCTCTGCATTAGAAGATCGATCCAATCGTCCGTGCTGAAATTGCCCCGTGCCTCGCGGTAGCCCTCGTAGTCGACCTTGGCGATCTGAATGGGCTTGATGGTCTCGAGGATCCACGGCGAGATGCGCGCATCTTCCGAGAACTCGTATTGCACATCCGCAATGCACCAGACGCCCGTCACGAGCAGTTTTGGGTGTGCCTTGATCGTGCCGCTATCGACCGCGACCTTCTTAATGCCGAGGTTGTCGAAGGTAGCCTCGTAGCTGTCGGTCTTCTCATTCAACGACACGCTGATCTGGTCGATGACCTTGTAGCGCCCCTTTTCCTTGATCGTTGACTGGATAAGCCCGGCTTCGCTGCGGTGGACATAATGCTTGCGCAGGATTTCTTTGACGGTCTCGATGCCAGTCGCGATCGACGCCTCGTCGTCTGTGGCGCAATACTGGCCGAGGAGATACTCGAGCACGTAGGTCGGAACGATCGCGTTGCCCTTGACCGCCTTCACAAGGTCCTTGCGCACGACAAAGCCCGCGAAATGTTCATTGATCCTAGCGTCGAGATCACTCATGGGCCCGCTCCTCAAAAGTCAAAATCTGTTGTGATGCCACGTTTCAACTGGAAGCGATGGCTTGTGTAGTCCTGATAGTGGCTTGTCTTGCCAACCCGCTCGCGCAATTTCAGGAATACGTCTTGGTTGTTGAATTTGTCCGCCTCCCGCGACAGCAGGAACTTCCGGGGCATTTCGCGCTCACGCGCGTTCTCGGATGTGAAATCGAACTGTAGGACATGCTCGTCTGAAATCAGTGTGTCATCGGCGGCATAGATCCCCGCCACCAATTCGCGCGCCTGCATCTTCTCGGACACCGGTTGCGCCTGGTAGAAGATCACCGCCGTTTGCCCAGACGTGATCTGGCTGCGACCGGACACAATTATCTGCACCTCAACCTGGTTCACATCCGCCTCGCGCTGTTTGCCGACACGAATGACAGGGATGACGATTTCCTGCAGCGACGCGCCACCATGGACAAACCGACTTCCCGCGCCTTTGACCCGAAGACGGTTGATAGAGTTCGGGATCAGGACATCGAGGTCGCCAGTGAGGCCCAGGTTGACCGAGGAGAATTTCTTCATGCCTGCGGTCCCATGAAGGCCACGACCGATGACGAACCGACGGTTCCGCATCAGGATTTCGTCGCCTTTGGGATCGGCAACTGCGAAGTCGCTCTCGTCAAGCGCTCGGTGCTGGTAGAGGAAGCCGTGATCCGCCGTGACTAGGATATTCGAAAAGTTTGCCGAGGTCAGCTTTCGAACGAGTTTAGTCAGCTCTTCGATCGCGTCTTCGGCAGCCTTGGGCAGCTGATCCTCGGTCTGGAGCTTGTCCCCGATCGCGTCGATCAGGTTGTGATAGATGTAGACCACGTCGTTGTCGCGGAAGAGCTCTTTGCCCTCATCGACACGCATATCCAAGACGTCGCGCGCCAGGAGGGCCTTGGTACGATCCCCTGCGCGCCCGGTTGCCAGAAGCTTTTCGCGCGCGGCGAGGCCTTGAGTGCTTTCGCCATCCGACAAGACAGAACCCTGCCCATCGGCCGCAAATGACAGGCCCCGGTTTGGCAAAAGTGCTGCCATCCCAAGCTGTGTATAGCTCGGAAGCGCGCTGATCATGGGCTTCAGCTCTGCGTCAAACCGGTTCAGCGCCCGTATGCGGCGCAGGCATTCCTCGGCCACCTCAAAGCGCAAAGCATCCGAAATGATGACCGCAACCTTCTGGTCCTTGCGGCGGAACTCTGCGGCCTGCTCGAAATAGAAGGCGCTTTGGCGTGGGTATCCGGGAATGGTCCAATCGGTTAGCCCTGCGACCTGATCCTGCCAGGCATCGTTCAGCTTCAAAAGGTAGCTGTTGGTGTATCTGTTCTCGACCGCATCGTAGAGTTCCGAGAGTAGTGAGGCATGGCCGCTGCGCTGCATATGGTAGATGAATTTGCGATAGAGCTGGTCGAGCTTGTACCAGCTGCTGACATACCGCTTCACCCCCTCGGCAGGGCTCGTCATCCCCAGATTGGCCTCGGCCAGCGCCTGTTGGAATTCAGTCGCAAAGCCGATCGCCTGATAGATATCCTCGTAGGCACTATACCAATGGCTCTGCCGGCGCTCGCGGACCCATTTCAGCACCTCGGATGCGCTCACGGTCTGGGTCGACATCGCATGAACAAGCTGTCGGATGACATGGCGATCGATTTCCTCGAAATGGTCGACCGCCATTACCGACCGGAAATCGCGCTTGGACAGATCTTCCGGGATCTTCAGCAGGCCCTGATAGCGTGCGGCCAGCGTCTCGAAAGCTTCTTCCCAGTGGCGGTTGTTCTTCCAGCGGCGGAAGACCAGCAGTGCTTCGGCGTTCAGCTTGCCATCTTCGCCGAGCGCCCGCAGATACGCCGACTGGAAAAGCGTGATCGCAAAGTCCTCGAAGTCGGGCTCGTCCGGCTGATAACCATAGGCATTTCCGACCTGCTTCCAGAACACCTCCATCAGGCCCGAACGCTCGATGAGCCGCATTGCATCATCGCGACCCTCAGCCAGCTCGCCCAACAGCGCTTCGACCACAGTATCAAGTCCACCTTCGGCGCCAGCACAGACCGCAAGCATGCGCAGCCGAACCTGCGATTGGGTATCCGCGGCATGCAAAAGCCGTTTCAATTCCGCCACCCGCGCCTTGGAGCGGTAGAACTCCATATGATCGCGCACGACGTTTTCAAACTGCGGTGGCAGACCCAACTCGCTCAGCCAGCTCGCCGCCTGATCCGCCTTGAACACTGCGGTCGCCAACTGCAGGTCCAGCAGCCAGTTCGCCGCGCTCAAAGGCTCTGGCCCGTCATGGAACACCAGAAACTTCGCCTTCGGCTCCTGCCGAAGCATACGGTATTTCAGCCCGAACTGGTTGTTGGCGATCTCCACCTTAGTCACCCCAGCCAGATCGAGCGCATCGAACTCTCCCCGCATGTCGCGCGCGGCGTCATACCAGAAGACGATGCGATGCTCGTCGAAGAGGCGTCTTAGGCTGGCGGTGATCCGGTCAGTCATCCTTGGCCTCTAGTCCGGGGATCTTCTTCAGCGCCGCGCCGAACTTCGGATAGTTCGCCTTCACCCCGTCATCGAGGTCGATCTCGATCTTAGCCTGTGCCAGCGGGAAGACGACATCGCGCTCCCATTCGTTCAGCTCGTCGATCTGCTTGGCGATGACAGCCATGTCTTTCAGCGCCTTGGTACGCTGGCCCTGGCTGGCACTGGGGTCATCCGATAGCTTTTCCAGACGCCCGCGTTCTCCCTCAAGCTTGCTGATGAACTCGCGCAGGTAATCGTTCAGCAGGACCGACACCGTGTCACCCCGATAGCGGTGCATGTAGATCAGCGCGTTGAACGTCCCTTTGGGGCTGGAGAACATCCAGTAAATCGGGCGCTTCTTGTAGCGCTTCACGTGGTCGGCGTAGAAATCCCTGGTGAAATACTTGCGGATGTCCTTGCCGAGCGCGTCCTCGATATAGCGCAGGTTCTCGCGGAAATGCGCCTCGCCGAAGGTCACGCGCAGGAACAGGCGGAAGCGTTCTGTGATGTCATCGGCGAACCAGTTTTCGTCGAGCACAGGGATCACGTTGTCGGCGTCGGGCGTGAAGCTCGGTTCGGGGATGCGGGCGAGGTAATCCTCCAGTCGTTCCCCCTGATTGGCGAGGATCAGGCCCGGCGCATCCAGGCTGTAGCGGCCGAACATGCAGCCCACGGCGTAGGACAGGAACTCGGCCATGGTGTCGGCGCGCAGACGGGTTTCGCGCTCACCTTCCGTCCCCTTCACGCCATAGCGATAGGCGGGGTTGCAGGTGAGGGTGATTTCCTCGATCGGCACCTCGGGGTTCAGCTCGTCCCGCAGGCCATAGGCGTCGATGAAGATGCGGTTGTTCTCTTCCTCCAGCCGCTGCATCTCGTCCGTCATGCCCTGCCAGTGGGCGCGCAGGCGGGTATAAGTGGCCTCCAGCGTCTCGCCCCCGTGCTCGGGCGAGAGCAGCGGCAGTGTGGTGAAATCCCAGGAGGTTTCGTAGGCGTCCCAGTCGGATTTGGTGACTTGGACCGCTTTCTCTACGGTCTTGGCGACGGACGCACCTGCGTTTGCAACGAAGGGGAGATTGGCGATATCGCCACTCGTCACGCTCATGGAAGGGTTGAGAATCTTCAAAGCAGTGTTGACCGCACTGGAACACATGTGAGCGAGGAGCAATGGTATTTCCGCAGTTTCCTGCGGAAAGGCGGAGCGCCCAGTGTCGTCAAAGATAAAGCCCGGTTCTCGTAGACGAGCGGCGAAGTTGCTGGAACTCAGCTTTGTCCAAGTAACACCTGGCCTGAAGAAGTAGTCCGTGTTTTGTGGGCGAGATCGCAGTTTCCCGCTCACGTCCTTGAAGTTGCGAATTTCGGCTCCGTCACTCTGCCAATTTACGACGACTTCATTGTTTCCGAACCATTTCCGGAAGTTTCCACCGCTGTTACATGGATACCACTTTTCGCTTCGGCTCAGGCTTTCTTCGTTAGATTCGCAATCGAAAGCGATAGAGGAATGAGTAACCTCATACCACTCTCGCTGAAATCTCGGATTATCACCAGTTGCAAGGCCAGCGCGTGGAGCTGCCACTTCACGAAATGATGGCAAAGCCTCAAAAGCGCGGCGAAATTGATCCGAAACCCAATAGGCAATGGGTTGGCCTGGGATGCGTCGGAAGTCCGCCGACGTCGCTGAATGTCGCCACGATGCGTTTGGGTTCTTGATTGCTTCAAGGGCCTTTATGGGCTGAAACGCCGCGCCGTAAAAGTCTTGGAGGTCAATGAATGATCCTGGAAGCCCCGCATCGGCCTTAGCTTCGATCGTGAAGGCGCAAATCGGCACATAAGCGGAATCAAAAAAGGCGTGATATTCGGGTCGGACCAGAGAGCTTAATACAAAATCAGAGGTAAGCTTGTCGCGGAGGGCAGTAAAAGAACTAAGGAACATCCACGTAAATGGCGTCATTAGCCCTGCGAACCCACCGCGCGGAAGGCTGTCAAGAATTCGATCCATGAAGGCTGAAAAGAGATCAGAGTTCGAGTTGGGAAAGTGGCTCTTGAGCCATCCGCCCAAACCACCATTCATTCCTTTTCCGCCCATATACGGAGGGTTGGCCACCACTACGTGATACTTCGGCGACAGCGCCTCGGCCATGCGCAGCACGGCGATGACGCGCTCCTGCACCTCCTTCAGCAGCAGGTCGCCGCCAAAGTCCCGCGCCGCCACCACCCGCAGCGTCTCTGCCGGGTCGCGCAGCTTCGGCACGATCAGCGAGCCGAAGTTCTTGGCCTGCTCGAACTGTCCCAGCGTCTCGCGCAGCTCATCGGTGAACAAATCCTTGCCCACCACGGCGGCCACGTCCTGCATCTCGGCAGGGGTGAAGGACACGTCCTGCAACACGCAAATGTCGGGCTTCGCCTCCATCCGCAGGAAACGTCGCCGCCCGAGCTTGGCCGCCGCCTTCATCGCCAGCGCAAAGGCCGCCAGCGCCCCCGCGCGGTCGTCGATCTCCACCCCCGTCAGGTTGTGCGTCAGGATCAGCGCGGGGATCTCGGCCGCGTCATAGCCCTCTTCCTCGTAGATCGCGTGGAGCAGGTCGAAGGCATAGGTCAGCATGTGCCCCGACCCTGCGGCCGGATCGCAGATGCGGATCTCTTCCGGCTTGGTAATGCGCAGGAAATCCGTCTCGGGCTCTTCCGGCGCAATGTAGTAGTCCATCCGTTCGGCCAGTTTCGACGCCGGCCGATTCAGCAGCCAGAGCCGCCCCAGCGAATTCTCCACCAGGTAGCGGACGATCCAGTGCGGGGTGAACAGTTGCGTCGCGGCCGGAATGTTCTCGGCAGTGATCTTCTGGTTCTTCTTGAGGCCTGCGAAGACCTGATCCTTCTTCTCCGAGATGTAGAACTGGTAGAGCCAGCCGATGATCTCGACGTCCTGACAGGCGTCTTCGGTCATGACATTGCGCATCTCGGCAAGGATCGAGGATTGCGACAGGAGATCCTCAGGCATCAGCAGTTCGGTGTAGTCGTCGATTTCCTCGAACAGAAAGGGCATAGGCCCGTGCCACTGATTGCAGGTATGGACCAGCAGCTGGCGATAGGCCTCGGCCTGCGGGTCAGACGACGGGGTGCGGCCATCCAGCAGCGCCGCGATGCTGCCCGGCGCGCCATCCGGCAGGTTGCCTGCCATCGCTTCGGCCAGAAGTTCGGGCCGCGTCTGATCTCCGGTCGGCGACACAACGCCCACGGTCGTGTAGCCATTCACATCCATGAAGCGCAGGGCGGTGAAGCGGTTGAACCAGGTATAGGCGACCTGTTCGATCACTTGCCGCTTGCCGTCCCGCGCGATGGCGGCATTCAGCGCCTTCATCGCCGTGGGATGCTCGCGCTGCACCGGGGAAGCGGGATCGAGCACGAGGTCGAGCTTGGAGGTGACCTGATCGATCAGCAGGTTCCGAGCCGCTTGGGCAAATTTCTTGAGCGCGTTCGTGTCCATTAGACGATCACCTTCTTGCCCGCGCGGATCTGCTCCAGCAGGGTATTCTTCATTGCGTCGACATATTGTTCGACGTCCGCCTCTTCGGTCAGGTAGGGCTTGGCGAAGCCCACCTTGATTTCCGAAGCGTTAACGTAAGTGGGCTGCGGGGCGGGCGCCGGGGGCTCATTCATACCGGGTTTGGGCTGCGGTTGCGTGGCCGGTCGGCTGAGCCTTTCGACCTCCGCCAGAATGCGCGGCAGCAGATCGAGTTTCGCACCGTTTGCCCTGTCGCGCAGGATCGGGATCATCTTGACGCTGTCGAGCCCGGCTTTGTGGCTGTCGATGTTACGCTTGATATGCGCTTGGTCATCTGCTGAGAGTGCCTGGAACTCTGGCGTCTGCGCGACCTTGGCCGAACACTCATCGATGGCCGTGATCACGGCCTTGCGCTCCTCGAGCACGGTCAATTCCACGCGGTCTTTCAGTCCGTAAAGTTCCGTCTTGAGGGATTGAATGGCCGTGCCCCTGTAACAGGCAGGATCTGCCAGCGTGCGGGCCAAGGCCTCGCCCGCAACAGCATCGACGTAGGAAATATTCGCTTCCTGATCGCGCAGAAAATCGCGCGCATCGTCATAGATCTCGCGCTGTGCGCCGCCCATGAAACTGCGGACCTTGTCGAGCACGTCTTCCTTGGCGTCGAGCAAGTCGTCTTCCTGCGCCGCAGGTTCAGTTATGTACCAAGTGGCGGGTTTGCCCACCATAGCCGAGATTTTCGCCGCCAACGGCTCAAGCGCCACGACAAAAGGATACTGGGCTTTTTGGGCCAGCAGCTTTCCCAGTTCTTCCGACAGTGTCCGAGTGCTTTCCAGCCATTCCGCCCCAATCGTGCGGGCGTCGGTGCCGTCCGTGGGGAGATCAAACAGCTCTTTGTAGAGCTCCTTCGCCTTCCGAATTTGGGCGGAGGTGAACTCGGTCTGCGGGGTCAGAAGGACATTGGCCAAGGCATGGCTGTTGTTGAGCGCCTTGGCGAGTTCGGCGCGCTCAAGCACCATGCTGTCCGAGCGAGCTTCGAGCTTCCCTTTACCGGATAGGCTGGCGGCGAGGCATAGAACTGCGGTGACAGGCCACCCATAAGGTTTACCGCCAAACCGTTCTGTAAGGTACTTGACGGAGACCTTCACGCCGATCCGGGCCTGAGACTGGACGTAGTTCAACACGTCCTGCTCGGCCTCGGTCAGACCTTCGCCGTTGTCGCCAAATAGCCCGCTTTCAGGCGTTGCGGCCTTCAGAATATCGGCCTCGGAATAGGTCACCCCCCGCAGCATCGGGAGGTTGACATAGACTTTGTCGACAAGGCCCTGGAAGCCCTTCACGATCCGCTCTTGTGGCTCTTCGCCGCCGATATCAAGCTCATCGCCGCGCACGAACATCCGCGCCTCTGCCATGAGCTTGCGCAACCGCAGTTCGAGGTCCTTGTAGCGGCGGCTGTTCTGATCCCCTTTCTCCGCGACAATGCGGTCGCGCCCCGGCTGCTCCGAGCCTGCTCGGGCTTGCCGGATGAACTTGTCAGTCTGCTTGAAGAGCGTCAGATCACGAATGAACCGCACATCAGCTTGCAACACGACTGCTAGTTCCTCGCGGCTCACATTCCGCATTCGCACAGCCTCGGGCGAGGCGACATCGTCGTTGAAAGGGCTGATCAGATTGATCGAGAGCTCATGCTCCCGGCCCAAGAGGTGATCGTCCAGTTTACGGCTGAAGCTGTATTCATTGCCGGTGGTCAGATGCTTGATCTTGCGATGGCGCAAGATCGTATCAAATGCCAGCGTCTCCATTTCCTTCGACAGCTCGGACGGGTCGACATCGAGCGCCTTGATCTCGGCCTCGACATCCTTCTCCTCGTTTGTCAGGAACTCGTAGACCTCGCCATTGCGCTGGATAAGCGTGTTTCGTTCGAGAAAGGACAGCGCCTCTTCAATCTTGCGGCGTTGTTTGATCTGATCAGTATCGAACTCAGAGAGCAAAAGTACGCTGATGTTGCGCACCGTTGGCTTGAACTCCTTGACGTATTTGACAAGGAAGAGCGCTTTCAGCACCCGGATCGCAAAAGGGTCGATGTCCTGGATTTCTTTTTCGGCAATCTGGATCGACTGTTGGACGGCGGACTTCAGGGCGGTGCGGATGCCCTCGAACATAAGATCGAACGTAGCAAGGTCGCCCACAGGCTGGTTCGCCATCTTTTTGGCGACCTCCTGGAACACACCCAGCATTGAGCGTTCGCCGACTGAGCTGTGCTTGCCCTCGAAAGCGTTGTGCTGAGACAGCGACGTGATTGCCATCTGGAACAGCATGTATTGGTAGGGCGGGAACGGGTAGCTTGAGACGAAGTGGGCGCGCCCGTCAAAATTTTTCAGCTTTATCGACCCGTCCGTGAAATCGAAAAGGGTCTTGAGGTTGTTTTCTTCGCGATCATGCAGGTTGCCAAGCCTGACCTGACCTTCGTCGGTCTTGGATAATAGGCGACGCTGGATGACCTCTGCCACGTCGGCCGAGTTCAGCGGCATCTTCACGCCGAAGCGCGCCATAATCTTTGAGAAGTCCTGGGACTGGAATGCTTTACCGTCCCCGATGATGGCTTCCATGTCCTGTTGCGACGTGACGATGACCCAGGCCTGACCCTTGCATTTCGTATTCAGGCTTTCGGCGATGGTCTGCAGGTTCGTCATCAATTTGACGTTCTCGGCGATGTACTGGCCGACCTCGTCCACGAAGAAGTTCAACCGGAACTTTGGCCCCTGTTTGTCGATCCAGGCCTTCACCTTGATCGCAAAATCCTCGATTGAGATGCGCGTATCCGCCCGGTACTGGCCCAGAATATCCGCGGCATCCGCCGGGTCCCCGGCCGTGACCACGGCAAATGCGGTCGCAATGTTCTTCCGCTCAAGCGCTGCTTGCTCACGGCCTCGCTCCCAGGGTTTGCCTGCAGCGGTCTCATAAGCGTCCTTGAACGCAGCCAGCTGGCCGCGATCATCGAGGTCTCGTTCAAACTGCGCTATATGTGGCAGCTTTCCATAGTATCCGCAGGCTTCGTCGAAGACCTTCTGGAACACTGAGAGAAGCGCGTCGACGTCGGCTTTGGAAATGACGTCGGCCTTCTGGTCGATATTGAACAGGATCGATCTCGATGGCACGGAAACAGCCTTGCGCAGAGATCCTTGAAGCATGGGCTGATCGGCCAGCTTCTCTTCGAAGATGTCGAATGCCCGGACCCCATCCACTTCCCGGTTTTCCATGAGAAGGGCGAGCATCTTCAAGAGGTGCGACTTACCCGATCCGAAGAAGCCCGAGATCCAGACCCCATTGGCGGTGTCGTAGTTGTTATAGGCGTCGAGGAAGGTCTCAAGACGTTTTCCGATTTCATCGGTGATAACATACTCGTCGAGTTCGACGCGCAGGCTCGCCTCGTCGTCCGCTTTGATCACACCATCAATCGGGCGGTCGACAGGCTTTGCAAAAATGCTTCTCAGAGCGGTGGTCATCGGATCAGACCTCGTAGTTCAAAATGTTGAATGCACGGTAATACTTGTCGTCATGCAGCAGCCCGAAGAGATCAAGGGACCCTCCGGTTGCCGTGGAGTGCGTATAGCTGCCCGGGAAGAACAGGACGGTCGGCCTGTCCTTGGCCGTACTCTGGAGATTGTTGAGCACATTGTGCGAGCGGATATACGGATAGACCTCGCCCACACCGGAGAGAAAGATCACGTCATGCGGCTGAGCGGCGACGGCCGCACCAATCTTTGGGATCAGGTGCTCGTGGACATCAAGAACGCCCTGCAAGAGCTCGCGCAGCTCTGACTTCTCCATGTCAGGCTCTGCGGCAAGGATGTCTTCGAGGATGCCACGTTCCTCGAGAAGCCCAAGGGAGATATCGTAGAGGCTCAGGTCGAGCGCTGTCACGCCCGCATGCGCGATCCGCTCGATCAGGTCGCGTCGGTCCTCGATCATGGTGACGCCTTCTTCCGCCGGGAACGGGCAGATGAAAAATGGCACTTCGTTGCCGAGGCCTTGCTTGGTCAGGAACCGTTCGCTGGTGATGACCCGGTAGAGGTGCTCGGCGCGTTCCTTGCGTGACAACTGCGGGATCATGATGAGCCTCCCTCGATCGCAACGCTAGGGAACACCGCAAGATCGGTGGGGTCGGTCGCCTCGATTATCTGCCGCAACTGCGCCGAGAGATACGTCGACTGGATCCGGTTATCGCCAGAGATAACGCCAGCTTCCCGCATCATGCGGAATAGGATCTGCCGAAGCTTGTTGCGGGTGCTGTCGCTGATCGAGGCCAGCCCCTCATTCCAATCGGCTTTGGCATCAAAGAATATGTCGAAGCTCTCGAGCGGCAGGTCCAGCTGATAGGCGAGATACCGATCACAAATGACCTCAACAGCGAACTCACGCACGAACCTGTAAGCCCGACATGTGGCGATCCACAGTAGGTGCTGTTGTTCTTGTCGACCGGGCTCACTGACGAAAAACCGGATTTCGTCTTCGGTCAGCGTCATCAGGCGGTTGACGATTTCGCGGAGGGTGCGCCGGTTTGAAGCCGCCTTCGGCAAAGACGTCGCCCCCTCTTCGAGCGCGCGTGAAAGCGTTACTTTCCAATCTTCACCGGCTACGTGCAGTTCGGCGACGATCACGCTCTCATTCAGAAACAGCCCCCCAGAGGTAAAGGACATTTTGTAGGGCTGATGGTTTGCTCCGAAGTCTGCTTTCCGTGCTGCCATGGTCATCCAACGACCTCGTCTCGATTCAACAGCACGATCTGCTGGTCCTGCGGTTTTCGAGCGGCGGGGTCGGTATCAAGCCCCAGCCTCTTGAGCGCGTAGAACAACAGCGCGCGGCGGACTACGATCTGCGCGTGGCCCGCCTCCATGCCATAATCCATCTCTATCGCGCGGCGTTGGTTGTCGGAGAGGTCCGGATGCGGCCCAATCTCGAGCAAGACGTCTGTGTGCCAAGCGCCATCGGAGCTAGGGTCCGATGTAACAGGCCCTTGGTCCCCGACCTCCACGATGCGAGAGAGCAGAAAATCCTTGAAAACCTGGTCATTCTGGCAAAACGCGCGGGCATGCCAACGGAAGCCGTCAAAGGCAAGAGCATGGGGCTCGATCCAGCGCGCGCTTGGCTCAGGGCGCGACATCGACTGATAGGTCACCTGCAAGGCGGCCGGCAAACGGATCGCCGCGAGAACATCGCGCAGCGTTTCAGGTGCCACGCCTCGGGCAGGTGTCGGCGTTGCTCCAAAGCCCGGAAAGACGCTGATCCAGCTTTGCTCCGCGCTCACCAACCCCTGATCGACGGCCCGCAGCTGCGCGAAGTACTCCTCCGCATCGGGCTTGAGATATTTGGGCTTGAATTGTTTGCCGCGCAGGTAGGTGCGCAGGCTCTTGTCATAGACGAGGTTCCGCTTGGCCTGATCGATATAGGCGTTCAGGTCCAGCGATGCCTGCTGTGTTGAAACCCCGAACGCGTCCATCAAATCCCCTCGGTTTATCCGCCCCTGCCAGAACAGGCGAAACTCGATGAACTCATATCGACGTTCGACACCCCAGTTCAGCTGCTTGCCCTTCTTGCGAGTCACTTAGTGCCCTCATATATATGTCGCAAAGTTACACGCGTCCAGTTTTTAGATTGACTCACAAATCAGACCATATGACTCTTGAAGTGTCAGGAAGTCGATTCGTGACAAGCCCGTCGCGTTATTAGACGTATCACAAACTTGGGGGCTCGCCCCAGCATTACCCTCCCGCACCGCTCACTGGAAGGGAAAAGGAGCTTTTGCATGACGAAAATTCGTACGCTCACCGCATCCCTGTTGATCAGCACCTGCCTGACGGCAGGCGCCGTCGCACAAGAAAGCTCTCCGCTGGACGCAGAAATTGCAGCGATCGACAGCCAGATTTCCGAAGTCGATGCGACGATCTCCCGCTATGATGGGGGATTGATCCGTATGCTGGCCGAGAGCCGCCGCGAGGCTCTGCTTCTCTTGCGCACGGTCGTGGAGGCACGACAGGCGGCGGAAGCCGCTGGCGCGATGATCGAGGTCACCGTACCGGCGGTAGAGCCAGATCCAGAGCGCGCCGAGCAGCTTCTAGGAGAAATGGCCGCACAACAGAATCGTGTCGAGACCGCGGAGCGAGAAGCCGCCTCGGCAGGGGGATTGATTCAGGCGGTGGCCCTCAGCCGTGTGGAAACGGAAAAGCTCACGCTCGCTCAACTGCAAATGGCCTATCTGCAGGCCCGTTACGGCATCGCCTTCCCGGTGACACCGACCGGTACGAATTCAGCGCCGCCCATAACCGACCCAACTGCGCCCGCTGCCTTGATCCAAGGCGACGAGGTCGCTGAGACCGCACTACCTTGGGCCGACCCGGACCACCCGGACATCGACTACAGCCTCACGCCTTTCGAGCAGGCGCATAATGAAGGGGACCGGATCGCAGGCTGGTGGGTGATCAATGAAGAGCGTGCAGCAATCGACGACAGCCCGTCGGTGGTGGCCGTCAACTACTCTGCCTATGACGCGCGCAGCTTTGGGGGTCCTACAGCCCTACTCGCGCAATGCCGTGAGGGCGTGACGTCGGTGGTGTTTATCCAAGACGATTTCTTGATGAGTGCCATCCGACGGGATTCGTTCGACATCACCTACCGGATCGACAGCAATCCTGCGCAATCTACGCGCTGGAACGAGTTGACCAATAACAAGGGGGCCGGGCTCTTCGGCTCTGGCTCGGAGGGGTTCCTGCGCGGCCTTTACGATGCTGAAGCCTTCTTCATCCGTCTCACGGACGGCAATGGCCGACGGTACGATGCAGAATTTGATCTCGCCGGAATTCAGGATGCGATCGAGGCCGTGGCTGGTGCCTGCGGGTGGTCGACGCTCGATCTCTCGCCCGACGACTACCGCGCGATCCAAACTCTCCTGAACGCCGGCGGGTTTGAAGCGGGCACCCCGGACGGGGTCTGGGGTAACGGCTCGCGGAATGCGATGCGCGCATTCCAGGAGCAAAGGGGCTTGCCAGCCTCTGGCGCGCCAGATCGCGCAACCCTCGAGGCATTGGGCGTCCAGCCCGGCGAATAGCAACCTTGCCCACACAGCCCTGGCTCAAAATCCTCCCTGTCTTGTTGCAGTGGCCAACCGGCGGCTTCACAGGGCTTTAGTGTTCACTGCAGGATGATCCGTTTATGTCTGGTCACCTTTTCTCAAAACAGGTTCGTCTTATGCGCTGTCTACTCGGCTTCCTTCTGTTCTGGTTTGCTGCCGTCCCACAGGCACATGCCGATCGGTTGACCGGCGTTGCCAGTGTCATTGATGGCGATACTCTGGAAATCCGTGGGCAACGCATCCGACTGCATGGGATTGACGCACCCGAAAGTCGGCAGCTTTGTGCCACAGCCGAGGGTCAGCGCTGGCGATGCGGGCAGCGAGCGGCGCTGTCTCTCGCCGACAGGATCGGCCGCAGGCAGGTCAGTTGCACCGTTCGCGATACCGACCGCTATGGCCGCTTCATTGCGGTCTGTCATCAAGACGGTACCGATCTGAACGCTTGGCTTGTGCGTGAAGGGTGGGCCGTGGCTTATCGCCGATACAGCCGCGACTACATCCGCGATGAGACCGAAGCCAGATCCGCACGGCGCAATATCTGGTCCGGACGCTTTGACATGCCGTGGGACTGGCGCCGCGCGCAAGGTGGCGGATGATGAAGTGCGAGGCTGTCGGCTCGCGATCTTGCCTACCACCGCAACCGCAACACGCATCATCAATGTTGCAATAGTATATTTTCGTATGTATGCTGGGTGAAGATCGTCAAGGGTCCTTGCCATGCGCTTCGAATTCAAAAATCTCCCTCTGGTGGCCTTTTTAGCTCTCGCCTTGATCGGCCCAACAGTCCCGACGCAAGCCCGCGCCCAAACCTACCAGATCGATTGCGCCATCCTGCTGTGTTTGTCCGGTGGGTGGCCGGCTTCCGTGCCATGCGCCCGCGCTCGGGCCGAGTTCATCCGGCGCATCACACCTTGGCCAGTGGAGCCGCCGCTGCAGATTTGGCGCTGCCCGATGGGTGCGTCTTTCGATGGGCCTGCAAGGTCGCGCGCCACGGACCGGATCTTCGATGCCCTATATGGTGGTTCAGGAACCCCATCAAACTCTTCAGCCCCGCTCTTCGATCAGGCCGCCACAACAGGTGGGATGCTCGGGTTCAAAGGCTCAAACGTGGCCTGGGACAGCCTCGTAAGTGCTGATTATGCTCTCCAGCTCGTACAAGACCGCGCCGACATCGATATCAGCGGGCCGGAATTCAATTTCGTGCGCTCCATCCGCGTCTTTGACGTTCGTTATGCTCGCCAGCACGAATCCGGGCGAGATGGCGACTGCAACCGCAGCGCCGTCGTTGTCCTTGGCACCTACGGGATGCAGGGCGATTTTTCCTGGAGGGCATCGTCACCCGCAGCGCTTCCTGCTGCACATGCCGGTCTCGAGCGTTGGGGCCAGCACTGCCCGAGCATTTATCACAGATCCGTCTTTGTGGAGTGGCGTGACTATAGCGGAAATTACGGCTTCGAGCAGGTCAATTACTGACTGTTGAGGCGCAGCGACGTCGCGCTGAGCCTTGTACGAAATCAAACCTGCAACGCAGGCAAACGCACCCATTCAAGGGCCATAAAGGCCATATTCTTCCATGTCAGTCGTCGCGACAATTCAGCTGCGTGAGAGACAGGAAGTCAATTTCAGCTTTATCGGCATCGCAGAGATCCGGGTCAATCTTTGAGACGCGCTGTGGGCCATGCATGTCCCACCGGATTGCCAGAGCACCTGTGTTCCATCGATAAACCCAGCCAACGATGGTTTCTTCATCGGCTGCAATCAAATTGGCGATGGCGACACCTTCGACCTTATCTTCATTCACTGTTAACTAATTTCCTGCAATTGGGCTTTTCCGACCGCAGCTTCGACTTCCGAAGCGTTTGCTGCAGCGGCATGCCTGTTTTGGTTAAATTGGTTAGCTGTTCTTCCTCGCGTCACCGATACTCACACCGGGAAAAGTTAGCTCCCGTGTTCTTGACTAATGAAATCACTCAAATCCGGTGGTCGGGCTCCGTGGCGGCTTCGACGATCGCCAAAACCTCGAAGGGGTCAAAGCCGATGGCGCGCGCAAGGACGACCAGCTCGACGACGTCGACCCGGCGCTGGCCGCTTTCAATGCGCGCCACGAGGGATTGATGGCACTTGAGCTTGATCGCCAAGTCCTCCTGACCGAGGCCCGCCTTGATGCGGGCGTCGACCAATGCTTGGCAGAGTGCCACCTGTCCCGTGCTTCTGATTGTCTTTGCCACGCGTCACATACCTTTTGTGACGTCGCTAGCGGATGAAATCTGTTATCTAAAAAGTAGATATATGAGGGTGTTATCGGCGTCTGGTTTCCATGGGCTGCAAGTCTGATGCTCCCGAGATTGCCCATCAATCCCCTACCAATTGCAAAAATCGGCCATAGTCCTCGCTGACTTCGCGCGCTTCCTCGAAGGCACGGGCGCGTTCGCTGTCGAGGCAACGGAAGTAGCTCTGGATATCCTGGATGTAGTCTTCGAAATCGCCACGGATGATGTCCGCATAGTCCCGCGCCGCCTGCGAATCGCTTGGCAGGAAAGGACGGGCCGGGGCGAAGCAGGATTCTGCCAAAACTGGCCCGGAAACGCAGATTAGAAGGACCATAGCTTGCAATGGGAGCAGGCATGTCAACCTTGGGTTTCTCAAACCTGTTATCTCCTTGATCGCAGACACTGGCCGTGACTAGTGTTTGCGTGACCAAACTACAGCTAAAGCACGATATTACATCTTGCGGTTGATAGTATACTATCGTAACTCTGGGCTTCAAGTGGGAATGCCTGGGGTCGCGCCATTGGAGAAAGCGTGAGCCGGGCCATGAACTGGGACATCGAAGCACCAAATGTGGTTACGGAAGCCAGGTTCCGCGAGCTCGTGGAAAGCGGCTATAGCGCAGAAATCCTGTGCCAGGAGTCAGCACATAAGAAAGGCCCCAGCTATTACGGGGTCTGGATCATGCGCGTTGTCTCTGATGATGGCGTGGAAAAGCTCCTCGTCACGGCCCGCACGCGGACGACCTACAACGATATCAAGATCCGCGAATTCAAGACGATCTCCGGCGTGGTGTCTTTCTTCATTGGCCTTGGTTTTGCGCATGTCGACCTGCCGCTTGAAGCGGGGACAAGCCGGAGCCACAAGCTCGCCCCATCAGACAAGGACGCTGGCAGCTAACCTCGTCTGTCTCTGGCTGGTCGCAGCACCTGCCTCAGCGCAAATGGTCTTGGTCATGGAGAGCGACGGCTCCCTGATCCCGTCCCGCTCCCAAAGCAGCTTTGCTCGAAACTACAATGACGGGATTGGTCAGGGTTCGGCCTCCGATGGGATCGCGATCTTCGGCGAGGTAGAGGCCGAGCAAGAGGGCGTCCAAGTCGCGGCCCTTGCCCGCCCGACTCCCCTGCCTCGCGCAGATGTCCTCTCCGGGATTCAGACCACGGCCTTGCGCTATGCCGGCCATCCCGGCCTGCGTCGCGCGGGGCTTTCCGTGACGGATTGGCTGGCTCTCTATCGGGCCAATATCGAGGTTGAGAGCGCCTACCGGCAGGATGCGATTTCAAGTGCAGGTGCCATTGGCCTTGGTCAATTGATGCCCGACACCGCGCGCGACCTCGGCGTTGACCCGCGTGACCCTCAACAGAACCTCGACGGCTCTGCCCGCTACCTCGCGATGATGCTGGAGCGCTTCGGCGATCCGCATCTGGCGCTGGCGGCCTACAACGCGGGACCGGACGCCGTGCGCCAACACGGTGGCATTCCCCCTTACCGAGAAACCCAGAACCACGTGGCCCGCGTCATGGCTGTCGTGGCCCGATTGGAAGGATCGAATTCATGAAACAGATTTCAAACCTCTTTGTCGCCTCGCTGGCGCTATTCCTACTCATTGCCGAGCCCGCCCTCGCCCAGAGCATCGACCTCTCCCCGATCCAGAGCCTGTTGCAGGGCATCGTCGATGCGCTGACCGGGCCGCTCGGTGTGGTCATCGCCACACTCGCGGTCCTCGGCGTTTTTTTGAGCTGGTTCTTCAACATCATCGACCTGCGCCAAGCGCTTTGGGTGCTTGTCGGCATCGCTGGTGTTGCCGCCGCCCCCACCATCGTTGCCGCGGTCTTTGCCGGTGGCTGAGCGCGCGCCTCTCTTTCTGGGGCTCGTGCGGCCGCCGAAGCTTCTGGGCCTGCCCATCATGTACGCGATGGTCTGGCTTTTCGGTTCGGTGCTCTTGTTCGTCTGGGTCCAGCATATCGCGGTGCTGGCTGTTGCGGCCCTGCTCTACCCGGTGCTTTGGAAGGCCGCAGATTGGGACCCGCGCTTCATAGATGTGATGATGACGGCCCTGCAGGAGACACCGCCCACGCGCAACAGGTCCATTCATGGCGGGGACAGCTATGCCCCGTGATGCCCATGATACAGCGCTCGATCCCCGCACGATGACGCCGGACTGGTATGCGCGCGAGACCCGCCTCGCGCATATGCTGCCCTATGTGAGCCTCGTCGACGACCAGACCGTGCGCACCCGGGTCAACGAGCTCTTCCGCTGCATCCGGCTCGAGGGGATCAACAGCTACACGACCGACGATGCCTATCTCGACAAGGTGACGGCACTTTTTGCGCGCATCGTCGCACAGCTCGGGCCGGAATTCAGCTATTACGTCCACAAGGTCTCTAAGGCCATCAAACCTGATCTCGACCCCATCCGTGAGGACAGCTTCGCGGGCGAGGTGGACCGGCGCTGGCGCGCGAAACTCGAGACCAGCGGGCTGCGCGACAAGACGCTGACGCTCACCGTCATTCACCGCCCGCCCCCGAAAAGCCTCCTGCCGCACCTCGGCCGCAGCGCGCCGGACCGACTGAAGGAGGAGACCCGCAAACGCCTGCAGCGCTTGGGCGAGGCCGTGAACGTCTTTCTGTCTGGCCTCGCCGAGCTGAAGCCGCGCTTGCTGTCGGCCGCATCGGGGGAATTGGTGGGGTTTCTGGGCGCGCTGAACACAGGCACCGAGCTGCCGCTCTACCCGGCAAACACCTACGGCTTTTTGTCCTTCAACGTCGCCAATACCCGCGTGACGTTTCATGGCGACCATTTCGAGCTCTCGGAAGGTGTCGTGGGCCATCGCTACGGCAAGAGTTTCACCATCGGGGAATACTCGGAAGGCACCTCCTGCACCATGTTCGACATGCTGAACCTACCGGTCGACATGATCGTCACCCATTCCTTCACGCCGATCAATTCGAACCTCATGGCGGGCCGTATCAAGCGGCAAAAACGCCAGATGCAGGCGAGCCAGGACGCGGCCCTCTCGCTCCTGGAAGCCCTCGATATCGCCGCCGATGATCTCGAGGCCAAGCGCCAGAGCTTTGGCGAGCACCATATGGTCGTGACGCTCTTCTGCGACACGCTGGAGGAATTGCAGACCCTCAGCGCGGAGATCGTAAACGCCGCCGCGACTGAGGGCGTGAAGATGATCGGCGAGCGGGTCGCGGCCAAGGCGCATTACCTCAGCCAGCATCCCGGCAACCAGCCCAAGCGCGTCCGCGCCAGCGCCGTCACCAATCGCAACTTCGCGGATTTCGCGGCCTTCCACCGGACGCAGCTCGGAAAACCCGCAGCACTTACCCCCTGGGGCCGGGTCATCACCTATCTGCCCACGCCCGAGCAGAGCGCCTACCGGTTCTCCTATCACGAGCAAGGCTCGCCCGACAAAGAACCGACCAGCGGCCATACCCTGATCATGGGGCGCCCCGGGTCGGGCAAGTCGGTGCTGTCGGCGTTCCTGATGACCCAGGCCCGTCGCGCAGGCGCCCGGATCTTCGTTTTCGACTACCGCCTCGGGATGGAAATGGCCGTCCGGGCCAATGGCGGGCGCTACGCCTCCCTGAAAGCCGGCCAGCCCACGGGTCTGAACCCGCTCTGGACCGAAACCGATGCGCGCGGCACGGCCTGGCTGTCGGACTGGCTCACAACGCTGCTCTACCGCGCCGACAAGCCCCTGACCCCGGCGCAGACCAACCGCATCCAGGAGGTCGTGCGCCAGAATGCCCAGGCCACCAATCCGGCCCTGCGGAACTGGCGGGATTTCGCATCGCTGTTCGTCTCCACCGATGATGGCGGCGATCTGCACCAGCGCCTGCTCGAATGGACCGAGGACGGCCGCTATGGCTGGATCTTCGGCCAGAGCCTCGAGGACACGTTCTCGCTCAAGGGCGACGTCGTGGGTTTCGACCTGACCGGCATTCTCGACAGCGAGGCCGACAAGGAGCGGATGGCGGTCCTCTCCTATCTCTTTCGCCGGGTCGAGCGCGAGATCGAGGACCGCCACCCCACCATCATCGTGATCGACGAGGCCTGGAAGGCGCTCGACAACGCATATTTCGCCGAGCGGCTCTCGAACTGGCTCGTGACCGCACGCAAACAGAACACCGTCGCTGTGATGATGACGCAATACGCCAGCCAGCTCGAGCGCACCCGAACCGGCAAGACCATCGTCGAGGCGGTGCCGACGCAAATCCTGCTTCCGAACATCCGCGCCCATGCGGCCGACTACGCGATGCTGAACCTCTATGAGAAGGAACTCGACGTGCTTCTCAACACTGGCAGCGACAGCCGCTTGGCCCTCATCCGCGACGACCAGGGCTCGATCGTCATTGATGCCGATCTGAGCGCCCTCGGGCCCAATCTCACCATCCTCGGCGGCATGGAAAAAGGCGAGGCGCTCGTGGGCGCCGATTACCGCGACCGCCCAGACTTTTGGAGGCTTTCATGATTCGTACCCTGTTTCTTCTCACCGCGCTCGGCGCTTTGGCCTCCTGCGCCCAGTACCAGGAACCGCAGGCGAACTGCTTCACATTCCTCGCGTCCACGGCACCTGTCGCGCCTGATTGCACCTTTACGCCTCTAGATGCGCCGGAGGGCGACATTGAAGTCTAGCCTGCCTCATATCCTGGCACTTTGCCTGCTGCCCGGTCTCGCCTTGTCTCAGGGCGTGCCGACCAATGACAGTGGGCTGACCGCGCGTGACATCGTCGAGACTGGCGATCGCGAGGCTGACTTGGCCGTTCAGGCCGACAAGCTTGCCGTGCGCGAACTCATTGCCGAGATCGAACGGGAGCAGCTTGAAACCCTGCAACGCATCCTCGATGCCCAGACCAGCTTCGGCGGTCAGGGCCTGCCCGCCATGGTCTCGGGGCTGGAAAGCGGCAGCGGCGATCCCGACCGCGCCGTGGCGGCGGTCTATGGCACGGGCAAGATCGATCCCAATCCCGGCGGTGCGCAGATGTTCGGGGACGCCGCCGAGAACATCGAGCAGCTCATCATCCGCGTGGCTCAGGAGACCAGCGACTTTGCGGGTGTTGGACGCGCAGGACTCTCCCCCGTCCAATGGCGCGCGCTGCTGCAAGCGCTCATCTGGCAGGAAAGCCGGTTTACGATTGGGGCACGGTCTCCCGTCGGCGCCTATGGTCTCACACAGATCATGCCTGGCACGGCCAGCGATCTCGGCATCAACCCGGAATATTATGACAGCCCCTACCTACAGGTGCATGGCGGCGCGCGCTATCTCGCGACCCAGCTCAACACATTCGATGGCAACATCATCAACGCCCTCGCGGCCTATAACGCCGGACCCGGCCGGGTTTTCGAGTATGGCGGCGTGCCACCCTTCCGCGAGACCCAACATTACGTCCAGGTTATCCCGGAGCGCTACAATCTCTATCTGAGCCGTATCGGCGGGATCGACGCACTTGGCACGATCGATCCGGCGCTTCTCGCCAATGCCAACCTCTCGCTCACTGGGCACGGCGCGGCCTTCTATGGCAACAACTCACCCGCCGCGATCAGGCAAGCCGCCCTGCGTATTGCGGATATCGTCGAACAGATTTCCGAGACCGAGGATGTGCAGGAGAGCGTTGCGCTCAACACTTATGCCCGCGCCGAACTCGTGCGTCTCGTGGCCGCCCGCATCCGGCTTCAGGCCGCCCGCACCCGCGTGCTCTCCGCCGAAGAGCTGGCCCAGGCCAGCGCCCGCATGGCCGAAGGCGCGTTCATGGATTTTACGATCAGGGAGATTGAATGATGGGACATCTGCTCTTGAGGACAGCTTTGGCCACGACATTTGGCGTTGGCTTGCAGTTCAGCGTCCTACCCCCTGCCGCAGCACAAGGTGTACCGGTCGTCGACACCCAGAACATCGCGCAAAACATCCAACAGCTGCGGCAGATGATCGAAGACGAGATTTTGCAGAACGAGCAGCTGACGCAGCTCCGCGAACAGCTTGCCACACTCACGGATCAACTCGCGGAGCTGCAAAGAACCTATGAAGCGCTCACCCGACTTGCCGAGCTTCCAGAAATCATCCGCACCGAGATGGAAGACGAGTTGAACGGTCTACTCGACCAGGAGTTCGGGGACATCCTCGCCACGATTGAGGCGATCAAGACTGGGGATTTCTCCGGCCTGTCCGGTTCTGGCGCAGGCGAGATCGAAACCCAGATGGATCGGGTGCTGGCCGATCTCGGATTTGACGATGACACCCTCTCGGAAATGGCCACGAGCGGCAATCCCGGGGCCAACCGCGTGGCGACGCAGGCCACCACCGGTGCCCTTGTCTCGGCGGCGGCCCAGAACAGCTATGAGGATGCCGGCCAATCGCTCGAGCGGGTAGACCGCCTTGTCGGGCTCATTGACGACATGGAAGAGCTCAAGCAAAGCGTCGATCTCAACACGCGCGTGACAGCTGAATTGGCCATCGCCCTCGTGGCGATGTGGCAACTGGAAGCGATTCAAACCGTGGGCAATGGCACGGGCGGCGTGATCGATGCCGCCACCATCGCCGAAGAGCAGCGCTTCATGGATTTCACCTTGCCGGACCTGCGGGCTGACTGATCGTGGGGGCATGCCGGGTGGCGACTGAACAAGAAATCATCGAGGAAGAACTGGTCTATGGCGCGCTGCGCCGCGAACGGCTCTGGCAACGCCTTGGCCTGATGGGCCTTGTCTTCGGCATCATCGGTTGTCTGAGCGCAGCAGCAGTCGCGATTCTCGATGTCGACCCACCCCCCGTCGTTGTCCCCTATGATCCCGCCACCGGTTTTGCCCTGCCCGAGGCGTCCGTTGGGGCCACATCCGTTACCGCCAACCAGGCGATCATCGAGGCGGAGGTCTTCCGCTATGTGACCGACCGGGAGGTCTATAACCAGCTCGACAACGATCTGCGCATCCGCAGCGTCCTGCGCCGCTCAGACGGAGCTGCCGAGAGCGGGCTGCGCCAGATCTGGAACAGCGCCAACGAGAATTACCCGCCGACGGTCTATGGCCCCAATGCTCGGCTCGACGTGGAAATCCTCAGCATCAACCGGATCGGAACCAACCGCGCGACGGTCCGCCTGCGCAAGCGCCTGACGTCCATCAACGGCACCCAGACCGGGCTCTTCACCGCCACGCTTCTCTTCGAGTTCCGTCCCGAAACCCGTCGCTCCATCGACGAGGTCTGGACCAATCCATTTGGGTTTACCGTGCGCGAATATTCCATCCGCTCCGACAGATTGGAGAATTAGTTTGATCAATAGGTTCTTTGTTGCTGCCATATTTGTTTTGCTGCCCGGCCTTGCCTTTGCCGAAGCGATCCCGCGCGGTGGTCCAAATGACAGCCGGGTGCGGCTGGCAACATATCAAGAAGGTCAGGTCTACCGCCTCAGCGTCTCACTTACCCATGTCAGCACCATCGAGTTTGGTGAGGGCGAAAGCATCCGCTCGATTATCGCGGGCGACACGGAAGGGTTTGAGATCGATGGCGTGCCCGGCGGTCAGGCATTTGCAATCAAGCCCGTCGCGCGCGGTGTCCATACCAACGTGACGGTCTACACGAACAGGCGAAGCTACTATTTCAACGTCGAGGAGGTCCGCAGCCCGACCTTCTATGTGGTGCAGTTCCGCTATCCTGATGACGCTGCGCGCCCGACCCGGGCCATCGCCGCCCAAGCACCAAACTACAATTACGGTGCCAGCGCGCGGACCGAGTTCACGCCAACCCGCATCTGGGATGACGGGACGTTCACGTATTTCGCCTTTCCAAGAAACGCCCCTGTGCCAGCGATCTTTCGCTACGCGGGCGGCCGCGAGCGCACGGTCAACACGCAAACTCTTGAAGACGGCGTGATCCGCATCAGCGGCGTAAACCGCCAATGGGTCCTGCGACTTGGCGAAGAGGTGGTCTGCATCGAGGCGATCCCGCCCACGGAGGCCGCCTCATGAGCGATACCGAGAATACCGAGCTGGAAAAGCGCCTCGCCGCCCTTGAGAAAGGCAGTGCCCGCGCGCCCATAGCGGCGCAGCGCCGGTCGCCCCTTCTCGCGCTGGTCGTGGTCCTCGTCATCGGCGCGGGTGGTGCCCTGCTTTATCTCCTCTCACAGCCCGAAGAAGAGGAAGCCTTGCCGACGGCCACTCCGGACGTCTTCCAAAACGAAGGGGATGGCTTTGGCGCTATCGAGACCTTGCCCCCGCCCGAGCCCGAGGTTGTGTTTGTCGGACCGGATCCAGTCGAGCCCAACGCGGAGCTTCTGGCGCAGATCACCGCGCTGCAGGCTCAGATCGAGGAATTACGCAACGCCCCCGAGGCGGTCGTCGAGGAAGACACCGCCGCCGCAGAGGCTATTGACGCGCTGACTGCTCAGATCGCGGCGCTACAAGCCGCCTCTGAAGCCGCACAGCAACGATTTCAGGACGAACTGACGGCGCGGGATCGAAGTCTTGAACAACTCCGCATGGATCTGGAATTGGCCCAACTCGAGGCCAGCCGACCCCAACCCGCTCCAGCGGGCCCCACGGAAGATGAGCTGCGCGCACGCGAGCAAGAGCGACTGCGCCGCGAGGAAGAAGCCCGACGCATGGCCGAGCTGGAGCGCCGCGCCGCGGAGGAACGCGCCTTCCAGGAGCGGCGCATCGCCTCTCCCACCATCGCTTTTGGCGGTGCCTCCGGAGCGAATGAAACGGCTCTGACCGAACGCACTTTTGGCGAGGTGACGGATTTCGTGCTGAACGGTGCGTTGCCCTCGACGGTGACGCAGGCCGAGGTGATCGCCAATCCCTCCAACACCATCGTGCAGGGCACCATGATCCAGGCCGTCATGGAAACCGCCCTCGAAAGCTCCCTGCCCGGCCAGACCCGCGCCGTGGTGTCCGAGGATGTCTACAGCGTCGATGGCGCGCGCCTCTTGATCCCCCGCGGATCCCGCCTCATCGGGCGCTACCGCGCCGGCGTCGATATCGCGCAGCGCCGCGTCACGATTGCCTGGGACCGGATCATCCTGCCCAACAACCAGACCGTCCAGATCAGTTCATTCGGGGGTGATGAACTGGGCCGCTCCGGCGTCACGGGTTTCGTGGACACACGCTTCGCCGAGCGTTTCGGGTCGGCCGCCCTGATCTCGCTGATTTCGGCTGCGCCAAGTGCCGCCGCCTCCGAGGTCCAGGACGAGACTGCCGCCGACGTTCTCGAAGACGTTGGCGATGATCTGGCCGATGCGACGGACAGCGTCATCGGCGACTATCTCTCAATCGGCCCCGTCATCTATGTCGACCAGGGCGCCCGCGTCACGGTCATGGTCGACCGCGATCTGGAGATATTCTGAGCCCATGTCGCTGAGCTATCTCGAAACCTCGCTCGACCGGATCGAAGCCGCCGCCCGCGACGATGTCGTTGAGATCTGCATCAACCCCGACGGGACCTGTTGGGGCGAATTCCAGGGCGATCACTTTATGCGCGCGCTGAATCAAAGGCTGACGGGCGTTCAGGTCAGGGACCTCGGCAACCAGATCGCCTCCTCGGCCAATACAACGATGAGCAAGGACCGCCCCATCGTCTCGGTCTCGATCACCTACAAGGGTCGCCCGATCCGCGCACAGGTCATCACCCCGCCCGCCGTGCTCTCGGCCATGTCGATCAGCTTGCGGTTCTTCTCGAGCCTGCCGCTCGAGGGCATTGCGCTCGATTTCCTCTACGGAAAAGAGCGCAAGCTCGAAGACCTGCGCGTCGAAAAAAAGCGCGCCTTGCGCGCAGTGGTGGCCGCGGGTTTGATCGATGATGCGCTGGCCTTCTGCGTCGAGAACAAACTCAACATGATCGTGTCCGGCGGCACCTCCACCGGCAAGACCGTGGCCGCGCGCAAGATCCTCTCTCACGTACCGGCCGAGGAACGCATCGTGACCATCGAAGAAGCCGCCGAGCTTCTGCCGACCCAGCCAAATGCCGTGACCCTCATCGCCAATCGCGACGCTGAATTCCAGTCGGCCGACGTGCTCCTCACCGCGACGTTGCGCATGCGCCCCGACCGGATCATCCTGGGCGAAGTGCGCGGCAAGGAGGCCATGACCTTTCTGGAAGCCATCAACACCGGCCATGGCGGCTCGATGACCACGCTGCATGCCGAAACCCCCCAACTTGCCGTGCAGCGCCTCGCGATCGCAGCACTAAAGACCGAGATCCCGATGACCTATGCCGACATGATCCAGTACATCGAGAATTCCATCGACGTGATCATCCAGGCCGGTCGGCATGACGGCAAACGCGGCATCACGGAATTCTACCTCCCCAGCGCAACCGATATTGGAACTTCCCCATGAAGACCTTTGAATACAATATCCTGTCCTTTCCCATGACCCGTAAGGCCAGCCTCTCCGACATGCAGGCCAGCCTGAACGAGAAGGGCGCAGACGGATGGGAGGTGGTGTCGATCAGCACTTCGGAATTCGCCAATATCGGGCACACCGTTTTCCTGAAACGCGAAATTACACCCGCTGGAGCCACGGCATGAGGCAGGCGCAGCACCTCACCTTGGCCGCGCTGGCCCTAAGTCTGACGCCCGCCTTCGCCGTTGCCGAGCGCAACCTAGTGCCAACCCTCGATCGCAGCTTTGACGTCTGTCCGGACCGGCCCGCCGAGCCCGTCTGGATGCAAGAAATCCCCCTGCGCCAAGCCTATCAGCGCGTGCTGGTCCAAGATATCTACCGTGCCCAAAACCTTGAGCGCATCGTCGAGACTGGCAGCTGCGATTGCGAGATCCGGTTCCCGTCCTGGGACGATGCCGAGGCGATGTTTCGCGAGGTCCACGCGAGTGACGAACGATGGGAGATGCTGCAGGCCTCGGACGCCTACAACCGCCGCGCCAACGCCGCGCGCCCTGCCGCTAAGGCCATCTGCGACGCCGCAGGCAATTGGTAAGGCAGTCCCGCGATGAGCGTCGTCACCTACTTCGTTGAAACCTCCCAAGCCTATCTCGACACCGCCGCTGAGACCCAGTTTGGTGCGGTTGCGGCAACGGTCGGCACGCTCCTGGTTTTGGGGACAACGCTGGTGGTGATCCTCGTCGGAATCAACATGATCTATCAATACCGGGCCATGGATGGGCACACAGCCTTCTGGCTCGCGGTCAAGATCGGGCTCATCGGCATATTCGCGACCAATTGGATGCAGTTCAACGCCTTCTCGTCTGCCATTCTCTATGGGATCGACAGTATCGCGGGCGCGCTTGTAGCTTCCGTCGGCGGCGGCAGCCCGGGCCCTTCAGGCACCTTCGCGGAGGAATTCGACCGGCTGATCGCGGAGCTGGGCGACTATCTGAACGCTGCCGGGTCCGAGCTGAACTGGATGGCTGGCGCCATGCTCGACATCGTCGGCGTCCTCCTGCTTTCAATCCTCGGCGGACTGGCCGCCTTCATCCTCGTGGCCTCCCGACTGATGATCGCGCTTCTGATCGGGATCGCCCCGGTGATGATATTCCTGACCCTCTTCGAGGTGACCAAGGATTATTTCGCGCGCTGGCTGTCCGCGCTGATCTCCTTTGCGCTATACCCCATCGTCGTCGCAGGCGTGTTCGCAACGATCACAGGCGTTTCCTCCGCGCTCATCGGTGAACTAGGCGATCCCGAAGGGGCCTCAAACATCGGCGCGCTCATCCCCTTCTTCATGATGGTGCTCATGGCCAAGGGCTTCATTATCGCCACGCCCTTCATCGTCCGCGCGATCTCCGGCAACATCATGATGCCCGCCCTCTCCGGTGGCCTCGGCGGCGGCTACAGCTTTGCCCGCGCCGCCATGGGAAGCCAGCAGGCCTACAATCGCTACCTCATCGGCGGGGCCAGTGGCGCAGAATACGCAGCCCTCAGGGCGCGGCAGTTCTTTGGCGTGCAGCAAATGCCAGTGCGGCAAGGCATGGGACAGACGGGTTCCGGAGGCGGCACAGGATCCGCAGACTCGGGATCAAAAATGCTGGCGCAGCTGGCGAGACTGGGACGGCTTGGGCGGCGGTGACAGGTCTAATGGGCACGACGTGTGAGAAACTAATATTTCGCTACACTTGCGCCAACGTCCGGTTCATTACGCTTTGCGATCCTTTAGTACGAATTGCACACGATTTGAGCATCCTCACTGGTTGCAGACCTGATTTCGTAGGACTGTCTGACCGTTCCTCCATTCCAGAGCCAGCATTCGTTCTCCAGTAGATGCTGAAGGGAACGGGACTGAGCTCCAACGTTCTCTGGGTCCGCTAGCCCGGCTGAGTTCGGTCAAAGGCAAGAATAACAATCCAAATTCAGTAGGTTGCTACAGGTGCAGCGCCTCCGTCATACCGCTCGCTTCCAGATCCCACAGCGCGGTCCAGTTCCCGGCAGTCCGTTCGAGAACCAGATAGTTCCGCTCGGCGATGTATCTGCCGGGTTGCCCGGGAAGGCGCTGCACGCGGATCGGGTGCTCGGGCAATGGGTCTTCGCCCAACCATGACAAGGCTCCCAAAAATCGTGCCCAGCCCTTGGGTGGCGCGCGATGGGCGATTCCGGAGGCAACAAGCTGGTTCAGGTGCAGGCCGCCGCCGAGGTCCATGACCGCGCGTGTCGCCAGGTGGATTTCGCCCGAGACCGCCGTGATGTCGTGCCTGTCCCGTCTTGCAAGGTCGCGAACCAGCCGCAGCATCCGGCGCCATTCCTTGCGATGAGCACGGCTCTGCCATTGGTCGCGCAGATCATCCTCGTATTTCTGCATCCGCGGGATCACCACCATGAGCGCTTCCAAGAGCGATAGCCGGGGGCCAAGCAAGGGAACGCTGGACATCAGCAAGGTATGCCCCTGCACCTCCCGCCGTGCTTCCGCCTCCATCATTGCCCAGCCGCCCATGCCCATGATCTGGCGACGTGTGCGTTCGGAGCGGAGGTCGGGGGCGAGGATGCGCAGGTCGGGGCCATGGACAGACCAGCCCATATGCTGCCCTTCGGGGTCGGCAAAGCGCGTCGGCAGATCGCCATCAGTTGTCGCCTGCTGAAACACCAGAAAGCTTTCGCGTGCGACGGCGAAGAGCGTCTGGCCCACCGGGGAATAGGTGCGGGACCGTCTGAGCGAGCCCCAGCCGTCGCAGATGTCGTGATCGTCCCATTGCATGAGTGACGGCACGCGCGCGCAAAGCCAGGCGAACTGCGGCGCGGCGTAGAGAGCAGCGTAGCGTTCCAGGAACCTTTCGCGCAGGTGATGGCGAAGATCGTCCAGCGCGGCGCAAGAGGGGTCGCGCGGGATACGCTCCGGCCAACCATGGCTGAGCTCGTGCCCCTCGGTCACCTCATCGGCATAGACCTGGTCGCCGCCGTGCAGCATCAGCGCGAAGGGCCGGTGTTGGTGTTCGCTCTTCAGCCTTTCCCACATGGCGTTCCGCTCGGAACCTTCGCGGTCCATGTCCCCCACTTCCTCGCCGTTGCAAGAAACGTACGCCAGACGCAGATCGTCGGTCAGGTCACCGGTGACCGCGTAGGTCGCGCCGTTCCAGCTGTATTCCGACTGGCGATCTGCCGGCAGCGTGAACCGCGCGCGCCAGACGCAGGCATGGTCATAGCCGGCCAGCCGTGTGGCGCGCGTCTCGCCCGCCGCAGTTGCGATCGGCGGCGGCTCATCGTCCCGCGCAGTGATGAACAGTGCGGACAGCAGCAGTTGGCTGCCTGCGACATCGTCGAGGAAAAGAACGGGGCCAATGGGCGATGTGATCCGAAAGGGCACTCTCGCATGTGTCGAGCCTGTCGCGACATCTTGCAACGGACGGCTCACGGGTGCGTCACGCTCCCGTGCCGTTTGAGAACAGGAACACCATATAGGCGGCGTAGGCGGCCAGCATCAGCGCACCCCAGAGCCGACCGATCGACTTCGTGGCAAAGAGCAACGCCAGAAGCAGCAGGGCGGCTCCCAGCATCACCGGCGTATCAATGAAACGGAACCGCGCCGTGACTTCGATGGGTTGGATCACGACCGTGACGCCGAGGATCGCGAGGATGTTGAAGATGTTCGAACCGATTACGTTGCCCAGCACCACGTCGGAATGGCGCCGGATCGCGGCGACGATGGCGGTGGCAAGCTCGGGCAGCGAAGTGCCAATGGCGACGAGCGAAAGACCGATCACTGCATCGGGCACACCGAAATCGCGCGCGATGTTCACCGCACCCTCGACCAGCATGTCCGCCCCGAACACCAGGGCGACGATGCCGCCGATGGCCAGAACCGGCGCAAGCCAAGGCCGCGGCAGTGGAATGTCCTCGAATTCCTCCGCCTCGTGCTGAAACGTCTTCGCCTCGCGATCCCGCTTTTCCAGCCAATAGCTGGAGAACAGGTAGCCTGCGAGGACAACGAGCATCGCAATGCCCTCCATCCGGGTGAGGACCTCGCCCTGAACCAGCACAAAAGCCGTCAGGGAGACGAGCGTTGCCACCAGCGCCTCGCGCACCGCCGTGCGGTCCCACCCGAGGATCGGCGTGATCACGGCCGCCACGCCGACGATCAGCAGAACGTTGGCGATGTTGGACCCAACCACGTTTCCAAGTGCGATTTCGGGCGTACCGTCGAGTGCCGCATTGACGGAAACAAGGAGTTCCGGCGTCGAGGTGCCGAACCCGACGATGACCAGCCCGATGAGAAGCTTCGAGATGCCGAGGCGCTCCGCTATCGCAACAGACCCACGCACGAGTCCCTCGCCGCCGAGGAAAAGGAGAACAAGGCCGGCGGCCACAAGAAGTAAATCGTGAGACATTTCTTATCCTTATTTTTCAGAGCCAGCCGTGGCGCTTGAAATAGACGTAAGGCAGGATTGCCGACAAGATCATCAGGCCGATGGCGAAGGGATAACCGAGCAGCCATTTCAATTCGGGCATGTGCTCGAAATTCATGCCGTAGATCGAGGCGATCAGAGTCGGCGGCAGGAAAACGACCGCGGCCACCGAGAAGATCTTGATGATCGCGTTCTGCTCTATGTTGATCATGCCGAGCGTCGCATCGAGCAGGAACGTGATTTTCTGGCTGAGGTAGCTTGCATGATCCGCAAGCGAACGGATGTCGTGTGACAGCGTCTTAATCCGTTCGCGCAGTTCCCGCGGGCTTTTCATCTCCAAGGATTGCTGGCCGAGGAACCCTGCGACGCGTTCAAGGGTGACGAGACTGTCTCGGATATTGGAGGTCAGGTCGCCCTTGCGGCCGATGGACTCGAGAGTTGCCTGGAAGTCCTGCGCTTTCGTGGGCTTGCCGTTCGAGCGGCGGAATACCTGGCGGGAGATCGCATCGATTTCCCTGCCGTCGCGTTCAAGGATGTCGGCGAGACGGTCGACAACGGCCTCGAGGAGCGCGACGAGAACGCCTTCGCCGGTCTCGCTGCCCATGGGCACCTTGGCAGCCCGCGTCGGAAAGGTCGTGAAGGCGCGGGGGTCGTGATACCTGACCGTGACCAGCGTCCTGTCCGAAAGCACGAAGGAGACGGGCAACATCTCTGGGTCATCGCCATCGGCATGTGAAGGCAGGATCGCCGTCATGAAAAGCGCGCCATCTTCGGTGTAGAGACGGGAGGAAATCTCGATCTCCTCCATTTCCTCACGGGTCGGCACGTCGATGCCGAGCAGTGCCTCGATCTGGGCTTCCTCGTCGCCTACTGGGCTGAGAAGATCTATCCAGACAGCGGTCGCGTCGGGTTTCGGGAGCCCCTCGTGGCGGCCAAGCCTGCCGTCCTCATGCACATATGCTGTGATCACGCGCTAAGCCTCCCCTCGGTCCGATGATTGTCGAGGTGTCGCGCGCACCCCGTTTCTGATGGCAAATAAGCTGTCGGATCAGAGAATTACAGGGGAGTATTGTTGTTTTGTGTTCCTAGCGGAGATATCTGCCAAAACACAATACGAGGGGCATCCAATGCAGGAAGAGAAACAACAGCGCCAGAATGGCCAGGCGACCCTCTGGGGCAAGCCATCAGCCTGGCTCGTTTCGGCCGCCTTGTTCATCGGCCTGACAGCGACCGGCTTTGTCTTGGTCTCATCGATGTTCGGAGGCGAACTTCCACGTTTCGACGCAAGGTTGGTCCAACCGCAGGCTTTGGCCCTGATCCTCGGTTTTCTGGTGGTCTACTTTGTGTCTGACGGGCTGAGGCTCTACTTCGTCCTGCGCACGATCGGAGTCGGGGTGAAAATTCGTGAGATTTTCCCCCTTGTGTTCATCAACATCCTGTTCTCGAATGTGACACCCCTTGCGACGGGCGGTGGTTTCGCGCAGGTCTGGTACCTGCAACGGCATGGCGTGGCCGTTGGCAGTTCGGCCGCGGCGACGACGATCCGGACCATTCTCGCCATGCTGACGATCTTCCTTGTCGCCCCGCTCTTTCAATTTTTGCACCCGGGATCTTCGCCGAACGGATTTGCAAGGATCACCCTGCAGTCGCTGTCAGGATTCATCGTGCTCTATCTCGTTGGCTTCCTGATTGTGCTGCGCCGCCCCCACTGGATCGCAACACTACTCGGCCGACTTCTCGCGCTTACGTCTCGCATTGGTTTCCTGGGCACAGATAGACGGGACCGCTGGGCCAATGCGGTGCACCGCGAGACGGCGGAATTCTCGGCAAGCTTTGCACGCTTCGTCCGGGGATCGCATCTTTATGCCCTAGCGGCGGTAGCTTGCACGCTCGTGTTTCTACTGACGCTTTTCGCGTTTCCGGCGCTCTTGTTGGAAATTCTCGATTATAATGTGGATTGGTTGACGGTCATCGGGACGTTGTCGGTGGTGACGTTCCTGATGTATTTCGCACCGACCCCTGGCGGTGCTGGATTTGCGGAACTGGCCTTCGCCGGGTTCATGGCAGGCCGCATGGCCCCCGATGACCTTCTGCTTGTCATCTTCGCATGGCGGTTCCTGACCATTTATCTCGGCATGGCGAGCGGAACAATCGTTTCGATCCTCGTCCTTCGGCGGAAAGCGCAGCCAGGATGAACCGTGCCCTACTCTCTCTCTTCTTCTATGCAAACCTTGCAATCGTACTGACAATCGCGGGATACCGTGTCTATCTCTACGCATCGGCGCCGGATTCCAGCGCTCTTCTTGTCGGTCAGATTGAAGCGATCGAGGCCGAGGTCGCGGCGGATCGTCCGCTCAGGTTTGCGGTGGTGGGAGAAGGCAACAATTCGATCGGTGTCCTTGAGCGGCAGATCATCCCTCGGGTCAACTCGTCCGGTCTGGATTTCGTCGTCTCGGCCGGCAATCTCGTGAGCGGGGGCGGCGAGGACAAATACCGAGCGCTCCTCGGGACCCTGTCGCATCTCGATATTCCTTATCTTCTGACATTCGGGGAGAACGAGTACGAGGAGTTCGGGAGCGCTCGGTTTTATCAGCGGTTCGGGCCACACTTTTATTCATTTGCCCTGCCGCAGGCACGGCTCGTGTTTCTCGATGCCACCGGGCGCACGCCGACAGACTGGCAAGAGCGATGGCTGCGCGACATCCTGCAGGCGGATAGCCCTACGCCGGTGCTGGTCTTCGTGGGTCATCCTCTCGTCCCCCCTGTGCAGCAGACGCTTTTCGAACCGGATGTTGGTGCCTGGTCGGAAAGTACGAACCGTGACCGGCTCCTTGCCCTGCTATCGGAGCTCGACGTCGACATGGTGGTCTCGGCGGGGGCTGCGACATTCTCCGATCAAACCGTTGGCGGGGTCCGACATGTCGTCACCGGAGGAGCGGGCGGATTTGTTCTCAACGACGATGCGAGCTTTTACCACTACCTCGAAGTGTCGATCAGCGAGGGCGACATCAGTGTCGAGATGATGCGGGTCGATACCGCGCCCACCCCCCTCACGCGACAGCTCGAGGGACTCTGGTTCTTCGTATACTCGCTCTTCTATGTCGGCTGGCTGAATTTCCTACTCATCTTTTCGGCTTTCGTCATCGTCGGCATGTATCTCTACAACCGCCTGTTCCGGGAGCGGCACTACTATCCCGATTACGATAGCCGTATCGCCGTCGACCTTGGCCGCCCGCTAAAGGTGGTGATGTTCACCAATACCTATCTGCCGTTCATCGGCGGTGTCGCGATCTCTGTAGATCGCCTGAGAAAAGGTTTGGAGAAGCTCGGACACGAGGTGCTGGTGGTCGCACCCGCCTACGGCCAGCACGTCAAAGAGACCGGAGTCGTGCGCGTTCCGGCACTGATTGAAGCAGGCGGCCTTATCCGTGTCGCCAATCCGCTGCATCCTAGGACGTGGCAGGTGGTCCGGCAGTTCGGGCCGGACGTGATCCATCTTCATCATCCCTTCTGGCTCGGGTCTCTGGGGCATCGCATGGCGCGTCGGCTGAACGTCCCGGCTATCTTTACCTACCACACGAGGCTGGAACAGTATGCGCATACGATCCCCCTGCCTGGTGTCCTCTTTCGCAACGTGATCGCACACTGGCTCGTGCGGCGCTTCGCGAACAGCTGTGACGAGATCATCGTTCCGACGCCGGTGACGCTGGATTACGTGCGGCTGATCGGGGTGGACCGGCCCGTGCATGTTCACCCGACAGGAGTCGAGATCGAGCGATTCCAGCCACAGGAACCTTGCCAACTTGCTGCGCTCCGGTCCCGACACAACCCGGACGGTCGGAAAATACTGGTCACCGTGTCGCGGCTTTCGAAGGAAAAAAACCTCGACTTCCTGATCGCGGCGATGCGGGAACTCAAGGAGCGCCACGCGCCCCCCTTTCGTCTTCTTGTGATTGGGGATGGCGAGGAGCGGGCGCATCTGACCCGGACCATCCGGGACAAAGATCTGACCTCGGAGGTGAGCCTGGTCGGGTCTGTCTCGGAGCATCATATCCCGGACTATCTCGGTCTGAGCGATCTGTTCGTCTTTGCGTCCACATCGGAGACCCAGGGCATGGTCATCTTGGAGGCCATGGCGGCGGGTTTGCCCGTTGTTGCAGTGAATGCCAGCGGCGTGGACGCCTTCGTGCAGAATCGAAGGACCGGGGTTTTGACCGAAGAGAATATCGAGGTTTGGACCGATGCTGTTCATGCGCTTCTCGTGAACCGCTCCGAGCGCCATGCGATGGCGCAAGCTGCATTGGAAGAGGCCCGACAACACTCCGTCGAACGGTTCTCGACTGATATCGCACGGGTCTACCACACCGCGATTGCGGCGCGCTCAAAGTCCAAGACAAAAGGGGCTCTGCGTTCCAGTTGAACAGCATCACCTTTGCGTCAGGAGTTGGTGGATCAATGCTCGCAGTGCGCGGCGCCTATTCTCGGGCGTGCGTTAACAGTTTCAAACGTGCAGCATCACTGCTGGGTCAATCGCACTCGGTATTTTCGGTGGTCTCGTTCGGCATCTGTGTGTTGCAGAGACGTCCAGCCGTTATATCGGTGCCTTCGAGGATTGCGTCTTCGAAGACAGCGGCCTTAAGATCCGCTCCTTCGAAAGTCACGTTGACCAGACGCGCCCCCCTGAAGCTCGCGCCGCCCAGATTTGCACCGTTAAACGACACGTTCTCGATCACGGCGAAATCAAAGAGCGCGATGCTTAGATTCGCGCCTGCGAAATCGATTGCCCGCAGGGTCGACTCTTTCAGATCGACCCCTGTGAGCTTGCTTTCGGTGAGATCCAGCCCTTCGAAACTGCATGCCTGACATCGTCCAAGCATTCTCAACTGCGACGTGTCGCTGGCCTCTTGAGCCGCGACAGATAATGCCGAAAGGAAAACAATGAGTGCGGAAATCGCGGGGCCGAACGCCACATTCTTCTTGTTCTTTTTCAATTCTCGAGCCTCGTGATTGAAACACTTCACACCCTAGAAATCGAACAGATCGCCAAGAAAGGATTCGCGCTTCTTCTTGTAGGGGCGTCCACCATGCGAGTCAGTCCCCCGCGTGTCCTGCCGATATTCCTGGGCGGGCTCAGAAGCAGGAGGCCCCGCTCTCTCGATGATCTTGTCGAGTTCACCGCGATCCAGCCAGACACCCCGGCACTTCGGGCAATAGTCGATTTCGACACCGCTGCGCTCGGCAATTACCAATGTTTCACCGTCTACGGGACATTGCATGCGTTCTACTCCTGTGTGACTTCTATCCTCAAAGGAAGTAAGCACTTTCAGCAGGATTCCAATGCGCGCAGGCTGATAATTGCGCGAGCGGCGAGGTCAGTCCGGTTGCGGCGAAGCAAGGACAACAGAGGTTTCGAGCTCAGTCCCGTCTCGTAGCAGGGAAATGGCCACCCTGTCACCGGGTGCGTAGGCGTCAAGTGCATCGCGGATGTCATCCGAGGTCCTGACTGCCCGCCCGTCTATGGCCGTGATAACATCGCCCGGCACGAAGCGGCACGAGGGGTCCTGCCGGGCTGAAGATCGCCGTGTTCACCCCGATCAGCTGCCCTGCAATATCGATCAGCGGGCCACCAGAATTGCCGGGGTTGATCGCGGCATCGGTCTGGATCAGGCCTTCGATCGTTGCACCGCCACGTGTCGGGATCTCGCGGTCGAGCGCCGAGACGATGCCGGTCGTCAGCGTCCAGTCGAGACCGGAGGGACCTGCGGCGGTGCCGAATACCCTCTCGATTTGGAGTGATCCGGATGTCGGCTTTCTACTTCACGGCATTATCCCCTCGGGCTTGCAGAGAAAGTCCATTTTTTACACTGCGCGACAAACAATCCATCCCCGCCACCCTATCGAGCAACTAGCTTTTCGCCATCCCCCTCCCGCAGCATCGCTTCCATTTCATCCAATCCATCGACAGCAGAGCGCATCTGCGCCTCATCATCCACGCCCACTGACTCGGCAACCGCAATCTGGCTCCCAAAATCCATCTCCATCTGGCGCAGATCCTCAGCGATCACAGCTTGAACGACAGGCGCGGTCTTTTTTGAAGCGACGTCGGTTTGCCCTGACGTTTGACTGCCGGCATCTTGGCGTGCGCTCTCTACAACCGCGTCAGTTTCAGACCCACTTGGTCCGTTCGCAGGCGGCGTCATCGGCATGGCGCGCACACTCAGCGGCAGATTGCCCTGCGGCCCCCCTCCCCCTGGCTTCGGAAACGGCAGCTCCCCCGTCTGTGCAGCGTGGATTGCCTTGAACAGCCGATCGTCAAAATACTGGATCCGCTTTGCCCGGACCGGCATTTGCGCATCGATCACCATGACGATCTCGTCGAGGGGCAGGCGGCGCGCCTCATCTTCGGGCAGCAAGGAACTTTCTTCGGTCCGTGTGGATTGGCTGCGCCCTTCAAAGGGGTTTTTGCCAATGGACTGCGAGCGCGTGATGACGGTCTTGGTGGTCTTGCCAACCGCCTTGCTCAGCTCTTCGACGGTCTTTTCATCCGAGGGCGTGAGATAGAGTTTCACGCCCGCATTGCCCTGCAGCGCACGGCGGGTGTTCTCGCCGTAGATTTCATCGAGGGCGGGGATGGTTTGGGTGACCACGGCCAGGTGACCGCGATAGGTGCGCAGGGTCTCGATGCTCTCGACCACGATGGGCATTTTTCCGAGGCGGTTGAATTCGTCAAGCATGATCATCACGGGCCATGGCTCGTCCGGCCCGGGATCCTTTTCCTGCATGGCCGAGAGCAAATCGGAGAAGAACAGCCGGATCAGTGGCGCGAGCGGCTTCACCATCAACGGCTGGACCACAAGGTAGACCGAAAATGGCTTCTTACGGATCGTGCGGAAATCAAAATCCGACACCGCCGTCGCCTCGTCGATGGCAGGGTTCTGCCATTGGTCGAGCCCCGAGGTCATCAGGAGCGAGACATAGGAGGTCAGCGTGTCGTTATTGGTCGAAGCGAGCCGCGTGAAGATCAGTTTGGCCGCCCTGTTGTCCACCTCGTGGCCGCGCGCGAAGTATTCCTTCTGCTTGTTCCCGCCCGAGGCGGCGATGCGGTAGATTTCGCCCAAGGTGGGGCGCTTGCGCTGGAAGGCCAACAGGCCTGCCGCCACGAAGAGATCGATCCCGCCCTTGAGCAGCCCCTGCACCCGGTCATTGTCGCTCTGCAGGAAGAGCGTCGCCAGGAGCTGCAATTCCATCTGCTGGCGCGCGGGATCTTTCAACTCATAGATGCGCAGGAGCGGGTTGTAGCGATGCGTGCGCTTGCCCTCCCAATCGGTGGGGGCAAAGCGATAGACCTTGTCGCCTTGGGCTGCACGGTGCCGGGCCGTGGCCTCGAAACATTCGCCCTTCACATCGAGCGTCACGGCAGAGCCCTGCCAGGTCAGCAGGTTCGGAATGACAAAGCCCGTGGTCTTGCCGCGGCCCGTGGGGGCCACGATCAGCGCATGCGGAAAAACCTTGGAGCAAATGTAATTGGCGCGGGAGCCCGGCGCCCCCAGCTTGCCGAGGATGAAGCCGGTGCCGGGCGCGCCGAAAAAACCATTGGACTTCATCTCGCGCGCAGTCTGCCAATGGGTCTGGCCAAAGCGTGTCAGAGCGGACCCCGAGAGGGCGAGGCTCAGCATCATGCCGGCGGCGGCGAAGCTGCCGATGATCAGGTGGATCAGCTGGGCATCCTCGGGGCGGCGATCGAGGATCGCCATGTAGTTCTGCGCGATATAGGCAAAGTCGATCTCGGCCCCGAAGCCTAGATCCTGGTAGGTCAGTACCGCCGAGGCGATGGTATAGCCCATGGCCCCGGTCACCAGCGTCACCAACAGGACGCCCGTGGCGATCCGCGCCTTTCCCATGGCGGCGCTCAATGGACCTGACCCCGCTCGGTTTCGCCATCCACGTCTGTCGCGCGGTGTTTTTCAAATTCGGCATCGGCCAGTTCATCGACCACCTGACGCAGGGCCTCCGTGTTGGCCGTCGCGGCATCGGATTGCAGATAGACCTTGGCGACATAGAGCCGGTCGAGGCGGTCCTCGAGAACCTTGTCCAGCGCATCGGCATCGCCAGATGTGAGCCGGTCGCGTTGGCGGTCATCAAGAACCCGCGCGATCTCGTCGCGGAAGGCGTCCCGCTCCGCCTCGGTCTCGAAGGGCGCGGACAACTCCCCCGCCCGCTCATGGTCCAGGACACGCGCAATCTCGTCTGCAAGGCGGTCGGCACGGTCAGACAGCGAAGCAGTTTCATCGCGGGCTGCGAGGAGTGTGTCGCGCGTTCCAGACCCAAGCCCGTCGCGCATCTCGTTTTCGCGGCGGACCTGATTGATGGCCTCCGTGTCCCGGATCTCGACGACAGCCGCATAGGTCGCACCGAGCCCACGGGCGAGGTGGGACGGCATGTCCGGATAGCGCGCGCGCAAGTCATCTGCGACAGCATCCGCAACGGACGTGCGGAGGTCGCGTCCCTCCATGATCCGGTCGACCTCGCGGGTCATCTCGCCGGCGCGGGAAGCATCGGTGATGGCCTCCCTGTAGGGCTCGGACCGGTCAATCACATCGCTTGGGCGTGCGAGCAACTCCGGATGTGCCTCGAGATACGCGCGCTGCTCCGCTTCGATCCGGCGCTCCGCCCGCGAGACAACCTCCCAGTCCCGGTCCTCGATCTGCTGCGCTGTCAGACCGTCTGCGCGCATCTCCTGACGGATTGTCCCTTCCATCTCCCGCACCGCGCCCTCATGATAATGGAACCGCTCGCTGACCGCTTCCGCTTCCATAACACCGTCCAGGCGCAGCACGTTCTCCCGTTCCAAGAGCGTGCCAAGTTCCACATGCACATCGTTGAGAATGTCGCGCGCCTGTTCCAGATCAGCGCGGCGTTCGAGGTTCAGATCCCGCGCCTCGGCCACCTTGGAGAGATCATTGGCGATCCATTGATGCTCCAGCGCTGCATTTGAGGCGCCCGTCTCGATCCGGGACACCACTTCCGATGTGCTAATCCCGGTGCCGCGCAACGCAGCATCGATCCGTGAGCGCAGTTGTGGCTCAGTGAGGCGCTCCAACTGGCTCTCTTGTATGTTTGCCTCTGAGTAGACCCCGCCCTCCGAGGCCGCCTCTGACAACGTGTTCGAACGCAATCCGAGCGGCTGCATGTGCTGGACCTGCGTCTGGATCTCGATGAGGCGCTTTTCCAGCACGGGACGTTCCGCGTCAGACTTCTCGGCGATCATGCCCTGCACCCGCGCGAGCTTTTCCGCGTAGAGGCTTCTCAGGTCCTCGAAGCTCTGATCCTCGGCCATATACACATCTCCTGTTCGATCCACCTGCCCGCCATGCGCCAGCACCTCGCCCGCGCGAAAGAGGGCTGCGGCAATATCCTCGCGGGCCTCGCGCGAAGCCTCCGCAGCAAGCGAATGGTAGACGGTTCTGGTGTTGGCGATCTCCGCCAGCGTCCGGGTCAGGTCCTGCCCCACGCGTTCGCGCTCGCGGGGCGCGCGGCCCTCTTCTTTCGCCGCATAAACCTCGCTGGTGCGGGCTGGGTAATGTACAGCCCCGCGATCCACCCGGCGCGTGGCCTCCAGGCGCACGCCGTACTTCTCCGCCTCCTCGACCATGGCGAGGCGGAAATCGTCATAGTTGAAACGGTGGTTGCGCCCGAGGAAGAAAAACTCCCCTTCCTGCGAGCGGCGGTTCAGCACCAGATGCGCATGCGGGTGATCGCGATCCTCATGCACCGCGATGATGTAATCGAAATGCCCCTTATCAGTCTGGAAGAACCGCTCGGCCACGTCCGTCGCAATGTCGCGCACATCCTCGCCGCGCGTGCCCACGGGGAAGGACATGAGCATGTGGGTGGTCTGTCCGAGCTTGGGCTTGAAGCCCGCATCCCACCGCTTGGCAAAGCGCTCGGTCAGGTCCTTGATGTCACCCGCTTCGAGCTTGGACTTGCCATCCAGGAACCCGCTACTGTCCACGATATGGGTCGACTTCGTGGTGAGGTAATCGAGCTGGTTTGCGAGCTGCGATTTGGTATGTGTGCCCCCGCCCCGGATCGCCTTGAAAACCGCCGGCCGGTGCCCGGCTGCCGCGCGCGTAAGCTGGGTCTGCTTGGCCACATGCAGCCCTTGCATCGAGCCCCGGACGCGGCTCCAGCCATCCCGGAAGACCTCGCCGGTGACGGCATGGACGGCATCATTCAGCCGCATGGGCAAACTCCCTCAGCGCGGCCGTGGCCTGCAGCTGCATCGCGTCTCGACGGCGGCGCAGGAGCAGATCGATCTCGTCAGCGGAATCGAGGATGAACCGCGCCAGCCCGCGCATCTGCGCAAGGCGCAATTCGGTGAACTCGGCACTCGTGCCCCCCACGGCCCCCTGCCCCCGCCGATTGGCCTGCGTCATCTGCTTGGCAATCTGCCCGACCCCATTCCCGACCTCGTGCAGCGAGGCGCGGTAGCGCGCCATCTCTGCTGCCATCTGCGCGTCCGGGACAAACACGCCGCCTGCCGCCTGAATGAGCCGCCGCAACCCCTCGGCCCGGCTCTCGATCCCCGCCTCGGCCAACACCGCATCGAGAGCCTCAAGCTCCGCAGCCGTGACCTTCACACTGACCGCTGAGACCGGAATTGCGGCATCCGTCTGGCGCTCGGCATCGACTTTGAGCGTGTACTGGATCGCCCGCACCGACACGCCAAACCGTTCCGCCAGCACTGAAGTGGAAACGCCTTCCGCGGCTTCGCGAACGATCTCCATGCGGTCCGCATCTGTGAGGCGTTTTGAGCGAGACATGCGAAGAAAGACCCCCTATTTCCTGCCACCTTCCACCAAGGCTGCCCCTACCTTACGATATTATACCTAGCTGTCAATTATATACTTACGTCGCATTCAGGCTCAGGCAGCCTTGGTGTCCGCTTCCCCCGCGGCCCGCAGGGACGCGGCTCTGCCGCCCTCACCACCGGGCGACACCTGTCCTAGGGGTCCGGTCCGCCAGCCCCGCCCGAGGCTCTGGCCGAACACCCATGTGTTCGGACGGAACCGCGGGCGGGCGCAAACCCCACCGACAGGGCGGACAGGCAGGGTCAAGGAGGGCCAGATTTGGCTTGCCAAATCTCTGCCGCAAAAACCGGGAGGCCTTGGCCGATAGGTTTTTGGGGATGGCCCCCTTGAGGCTGACTGGCCGGCCTGTCGCGGCCTGATCATTCCGGGCGGAGTGCGTCCGTTGAACGCGCAGGGACCGGCATCCCTGGAACAGGGACAGGGCCGCCCCAAGATCGTCCTGGGGCGGCCCATCCTCGTCAGAGGATTTAGTCCTGAGGGTCCTTTGCGCTCGGCGGGAACATCACCAGCTCCGAGACCGCGACCGGGAAGTCGAGCTTGAGGCTGAAGAACTCCGAGCCGTCCCCGTTGCGGGTGTTGCGGAACATCGCGCCGACGCGCTGAAAACGGGTGCGCTCCTGGCCATCGGTATCGGTGAACTTGACGGGGACGGTGGCGACGTAGTGGTTGGTCATTTGGGTTACTCCTTGTTGCGATGGGGATCTGCCAGCACGGGGGCAAGAGGTCCGGTCGCATGCGCAAATGCGGAGGGTCCGCGGCCAGCCGTGGAAACCGTATTTGTGCTTGCCGAAGCGTAAGCGCAGGGCACGATTGGGCCGACCCCGTGCGATCCACATCTATGAGCAAAAAGGAGTGATCCGGATGACCCTTGCCATCACGCAGCCGCCACCATCCGCGTCCCGCCGAGCCTGGCCGGGGTGCTGACGGAGCCCGCCCGCGTAGATGCGATATTCCGAAACACCACCCGAGGGACGCGCAAGTTCAGCCTCAAGTGCGACGTTTCGACCGCTCGCGTCTTGCGATGCTGACGATGTGCGTGAGGTGCGCATCATCCCCAGCCCGCACCGATGCGGATGGGCCGCACTCTGACGGACCGGGTAGAGGGATGGCAGTGCCGGCCGCCGTAGACTGCCGATCACGCATGACCGATCGGACGCGCCATGAGACATGACGAAAGGGCCGCGCCAAGCGCGACCCCGTTACGGCCATCACGCGCCCAAGCTGTCGAGCAACCCGCTGGTATCAGGCATTCGCTTCAGCGAGTTGCCGATGTGCTCCCGCCAGCGCGGCCCAACCTCCATTGCGGTGGCATAGGCCCGAGCCAGATCATCGGGCCGGTCCTCGGCCATCGCTTCGATAAGGAAAGCCGCCTGCTCGCGGTCCTTCGCGGATTTCAGGCTCCCTGCCCCATCGCGGCGCCGGTCGGCAATGATCAGTTTGTGGACTGCATAACGCTCCGGGCGGGGCACCTGCACCAGAACGCCGGATCTATAGATCGCCGCCGCGTGGATCGGCTCAGCGATCAGGAAGTTGAGATAGTTCAATCCTTGGGCGTTCACGCCCAATGCTGGCAGATCACGGATGGTCTCATCTCCGAACGCCGGTGTGAGAAACTCGACCAACTGGCCGCTGCCACCCTGGGCCCATCGCCATGTCCGACCTTGGTCAAGAGCTGGCAGAGGATCGAATTTGAGCGCCGAGAACGTCTCGGCAAGACCCGGGTCGACCTGATCCTGCAACGCAACGCTGAGCTTCTCGAACTGCGCGATGTCGATGTCGCCAGTATTGGCCATACCGCCAATTGGCAGTCGGATACCAAGCTCGCCTTCATAGAGGCGAAATGCATTGGTTCCGACGATGGTGCCACCCAAACGGAAGGTTCCGGCTGCGGCCATGGCCGACAGGATGGAACCGGTCGCCCGGTCGGTGGGCGTCATGCCTTCCGCACGCAAGAGCCGGACAAGCCGCGACCGTTCCGCCTGCCGATCCTTGGCCGTTGCGCGCAGCTCTTCAATCCGGTCGATGCGCGCGCGCGTCTCGTCGCTGTCTTCGCCGATATAGATGAACCGCATCTCCGTCCCGACACGGCGCGCGGCATACCAATAGGCCTTATCCCCACGCTCCTTGAGCGTGGGCTTGCCTTCGACACCGGACAAGGCGTCGTCCTTCAAAAGACGTACCAGATCGGTATAGGCGCTCATCGCGATGCTGCTGAGTGGAGTCATGCCAATCATTTCCAAGTTTTGCTTGGCATACATATACCTATCAAAACAGGAAAATGCTAGGCAAAGCAATTTGGGCCCCGCCACGCGCATGAGAAACAACGAAAGGGCCGCCCGAAGGCGACCCTCTCAACTCACGTCTCCGCAGTTTTCTTTGCCGGGTCCGCAACCCGCATGACCGTCAAGCCTTTCGCTTCGGCCTTCTGCCCGAGGTTCAGCGCGACCCCGTTGCCGCCGAAGAGAACAACCCCCGTCGCCGCGAACTTGTCGTCCAGCATCTCGTCGTTGCACTTGAACGGTGCCGCCCGCCCATGCGCGGACCAGCGCGGATCGAAACGCGCTTGTGCGACACCCCGTGCGCGAGCCCACCGAGCCGCGATCATCTCCGCCCCGTGCTTGCCACCCTTGTGGCAGAGGAAGATTTCCTGGTTGCGGTTCTGCTTGATCCGTTCGCGAACCTTGTCGAGCGTATTGAAGATCACATCGACATCGGTCCAGTCTGTGGCACCCGAAACGATCAGGGGCACCCCCTCGACTTTCGACTTCTCGGCAGTCTCGCGGTCGTGCTGCTCCAGGAGCTGCCGTGCCTCGAAGACCGCCCCGGTCTCCTGCGCCCGGACGCTTGCGCGCGACCCGGCTGCCGGGATGAAGGCGTGACCGGTCTCGATCTCGTAGCATTCCGCCGCTGCCTCGCTCATCACCTCGATGGCGCTGACGATCTCGCACAGCTGCAGAAAGCGCGCCTGCGCCTCTTCCAGCGCGGTCTCGGCGATCTCCGATCCGTCATGGGATTTTGCCAGCGCGCCGATCTTGTCGGCGGTGCGGTCGACCTCCTTGCCAAGCGCCACCTTGCGGCGCTGCAGGATCGTCGCGAGCCCGTGGGCCAGCGGTTCGATCTCTGCTTCAAGCCCGGTCCCGCGCAGCTGACCGAGCAAAGCCTCGAAGCTCTCGCGGATGATGTGGTCGGTCAGGACGTGATCCTCGGGGATCGGCAGCTGCGCGTCCTTCTCGGTCAGTCCGAAAAGCTCGATGGTCTCGTAGGTGTTTGCTGTGTCGTAAGCCATATTCATTCTCCAGATATTGGGTTCGACCACCACGTGAGTGTGGGGGCATGGCCGAATGCCTGGTTTCCGAATCTGCCCGGGTCAGGGACGGCGCAGCCGCCGGCTTGCCGGGCGCAAAAGTTTTCTGCGTGCAGCACCCGACACATGCGCGCCCTCACACACGGGACCGCCCCCC